>JAABUS010000668.1_pt1 | contig 84565 bp, 7 predicted proteins | sample 5560161 | NCBI WGS metagenome assembly JAABUS01 (sample SAMN10711885, study PRJNA513376) | rock metagenome | isolation source: Antarctica rocks | place: Antarctica: Victoria Land, Trio Nunatak nord | collected 2016-01-04
TCCCCCCCCCCCCCCCCGCGCGCCGCGCGCCCCCCCCCCCCCCCGCCCTGGGGATGTGGGGCAAGGAACTGACTTTACCCTTATTCCTATCCTCTCCCTCGGTTTTCGTCAATACGATAAAGGCAGCCCATTTTGGGAAATTTGGATAACCCTGTTTCATTGGATTGTGGAGACTCCAAATTTCTGGGCTCTCGGGTCAAGCGAGTCGAGACACATAGGTACCACTCTATAGGGATCCTGATCTACACAAACGGAGGAGGGGCACAGCGCTTATGGGACAATCAGAGAGGCTAAGAGACGATGGAGGGTGTGCATCGTGCATCGTTCCCCCAAAATAATGTTCGGAGGGAAGAGTTCGAGACTGCGGGAAAAAACGATATTTGGGAGGTCATAATGGTTGTCGAGCTAGAGTACTAATCCTTGGCGATCAATCCGCGGATGGTGTGGAGAAGGCTGTCTCACTCGCTTGATTGGCTGCGAACTCTCACTGGCTTTTACTTCCTGACAACGCACCTCCCACACCGCTAGAGCGTTAGAAGCGCCGCAACCAAAGAAAATGATTCGTGTCGACCATCTCATCTGGGTAGCGTATTGTTTGCTTGTGCCACGTTCCTGATTGAGAGTCACGGAAGTTGATGACCATGACCCTGTCACTCTGACACCCTGCTAATCGTCTCAGAGGGCTATGGAAGCCACGACTCGAGGCGTGCCACTGACCCTCCACCGACCCACCACCGACCTGGAAACAATGACAGGGAGATCTACATGCAAGGAGGGCCGTAGATTAAGCTCGCCTGCATCCGGCGCACTGCAATAGTCAATGCTGTGCATACGAGATCAATCCCATCTTTTACCCAGGATCATGGGAAATTGAGAGGCCGGTATGAGCTCTGAAACATCGTGCCATAATGGCTGCAAGTTGTGATGTCAGCTTTGCCATTCATGTAAAGTAGGCTTTGTTGAGTGGATGAGTGGAGTAGTGGAGTAAGATAATTCTGGTTGTGCTTAGATCCCGCTGGATATACAAGTCGAACCCCCGCCTCCTGCCGTCGCCGCCCTCACGGGGAAAGAACCCAAAAGTTAAAAGGCGCGGACGTTTTTAGCATCCTTCGAATCCGTTCGTCTTGAGTCAAGTATTGCATGACCACATAAACTCATAAATTGTGTGGCTGTTACACAAATATCATAGGCTTGACGTCGTCCGAAAGGGGTGTGTGACTTGCTCAATTGGGGGTTGTGGATACCGTTACTGAAGCGAGCCAACGAAAGGAAGCCACGTCAAACCATCTCCTCAACTCCAGCTTCACCTTGTCACGAGTCCTTCTCGCAATCCCAAGCCACCGAGAAAAAGATAGCTGACACATTGTCAATCTTTTATCGGATCAGCACCTTTTGTTGGCTTTTTGGTCCTACGGGCGTAGGCCTTCCGTTCCTTGGAGATGCTAATGCAGCTTACCCCTCACCTTTTAGAGTATAGCGAGGTGCCCGCACGGTTACGGCTGTCGTTGCCTTCAATGACTGCAGCGGAGATCGGTGGGCCGAGAAGCAGCTAAGCCTTCTAGGGGAATGCTTAGGCTTTAGGTACCCTCATGTACGTACCTAAAGTATGGTGTGCATCCGCAGGTACGGCGGCGGCGGATGCAAGATCATAGTGAAACATCTGTCATCCGACTACGCCAGATTACATAAAGTAGCTACGTCAACGGATGGATGACGATACTCAACTTTAGCATGCTGACCTGGTTCGTAAGTTATCGTGCCTTCGTTTACCACAGCCCCACGAAATCTTGGGTGTACTGCGCCCACGTCCCGACCCTTGGCAAGATCAAGTTTTTCAGCCCTAGTTCTAATGTCTCATTGAGGTACTCTACCTGAGCCGTTCTCGCACGAGAAACTCCACCGTGGTGCTTCAACTCGCTATAACAAAATGGAGACTGAATTGCTAATGCTGCTTCTGAAGAAGCAGTTGTGGTACCATTTTCGCCTTGGCTGAAAGTAACCAATGACGCCACTCCAGTCTTCATCGGAGCAGCAGATGTCATAGTCGCCGCTCCAACAGTATGGAATCTAGATCAGGAACGATTCACATTTGTTTATAACCCATAATCATTCATTGCCAGAGGTGAGGCCAATAATAGGCATACAGGAGCACTCAAACTCAAAATCCTATTCCTCGCTTGTGCAATTGTGTCAATCTCTGAATTCGTATTTCTAGCAACGCGTATGATTCCAGTCACTGCTTGTTGAGGCTTTTGCTGAACGCATACTTGCCTTACCCTCTTAAGTCAAAATTGCATGGTAGTGCTGCCATGGTACGCTGAAAAGCACAATCTACAGGACAAATTCACCACCGCTCCAAATCCACCTTGCTCAGCTCATCTATCAGTTCCTCGTCCTCGGTCTTTTCGCCGACGTGACAAGGCACCATGCAGCCCAAGATCGCATGAAGTTGGCTTCGTATTGATGTCTTAGCGTTAGCAGGGAGCGACAGACTTGACATACCCAGATCTTCTTCACTGTCATAGCGCAGCTTGCAGCGTGCAAGCTCACCGGCCATACCTTTGTGATTCTTCGCCATTTTGTCAGCGAATATCGTCCAGCGGCGGTGAAATCGTGACCAAGGTACGTAATGCGACTCTGCAGTCAATCGCTCACGTCATGTTTGGCCGCCAAATGACAATGGCAGAGTTGGCCGTGGTGGGTGAGTGGGAAAAAGGTGAATGAAGCCGATGTACTCGGTGTCTGAAACCTCCAGGTTCTCTTTCTAATCCGCCATCTGCTGGAAGACAGTCTCGACTTCGTTAGCCCATTTGCTTCAGTTTTGCATGAATGTTTCGAGAGGGTGAGTGGCGCAGAACCACGGCTTGTTCGCGGCCTTCCAGAGGTCCGCAACCTTCCAAAGCTCCAGGACGTCATCCACTGGGCGTGCGGGAAGGCTGGGCGCCTTACGCGGGTCCGATGTGCTCAGATCTGCGAGTCGAGTCATGTTCTTGACAGATATCAATGTGTGTAAGACTGAGAGAGCCTCAGGGACTAATGATGCCAGATCAAGTGCTACCGGAAGTGTCGTAGCTGGCTCACAATGACATCGAGGAAGCAGAAGGCAGAGTGCAGTAAAGAACAAAGGCAATGTCTTACATTCCCCTTTGTATCAGACCTTTGAAAGCAACTCCTTTGTCTCTCTACATCTAGAACAATCCTGGAGCAATTATATATGGCTTCCTTCAAGCGCTCCATCCATACAGCCTTGTAGATTACTCAGCTCATTTCATAGGCCCCAGACCACCTATATACATCCGAAGAAGCCATCTACCTGACCCCAACATCAGCCCCTTCGACCACAATGAGCCAAGACAGCCGACCACGGCAAGCAAACCTCGAATGGGACGACGATGACGAGACGTTGTGGGAGAAGGATGACGACGACGAGCCCCTGCTTGGATCTGCCACCCACTCCGGAAGAGTACCCCGTACTGAACCTAATATACTTCTCGACCGCATCCTGGACCAGGATCGTGCAAGACGCCAGCTGAGAGGAGACGGCGACGAATATAGTCTTGACTACAACATGCCATCCATGCTTGCACTCCATATCGTGCTAGCCACAACCAAGACTCTTGGACCCCTCAGCCTGGCTTATGAGGAGATCAGAAATCAGCAAAGAAAAGCGATAGAGGCTGCCAATAGTACAAAGAGGTCCGAGATCAGTCATCACAACACTCGGCAGCGCACCCGTCAATCGCACAAAGAGTGTAAGAGAGAGCGCATCAAAATGGTGGCAAAGAAGGTTTCAGGGGCCTTTATGTCATGTAAGTGCGAATTTGACAATCTATAGTAACCTCTCACATCCGCCAGACGAGCACGACCTTCAGGTGATCAAATCGTGTTATCACATTCCCCATGAAATCCACCTGCTTTTTCCATAGACTGGTTTAATGACAACACCCCTGCTTACCTGACATCTTACTCATGAGTGTTGATCTACAACATAGCTACCAAGGTCGTAATCCCGGACACTTTAGACATCACAGTGACCCAAGAACACTTCGAAGAGTGTTAACGGCCTATCCAATGACCAGCGTGAGTCGCAACACTCAGCGCCTAAGATAAATCTTTTCTCGTCACTGGATTAATCCATCATCGACAACCACCCCCACATCTCCTCTCTTCCATCCGCAATCATCCTCCATCCTCCATACTCCAAATACAGCGGACGACAAGACGTCAACACTCCATCGGTCTAGAATGTCTCATAGTATGTTCACCGTGAACCCATCCACGACCATTAGTAACGCTCTCCAGTCCAATGTGGCTGTCAACACAATGATCGGACTGCTGTACACACTGGGACTCTGCATGTCCGTGGCAATTCTTAACACGGCCCTCTTCACGATGATCTCCACCTTTACGACCATCGGATCTGCCTTCTCAATCCTCGACACAGTCATGAAAGGCCTTTTCTTAATTTTCACTTTCTCTAGCCTCGCAGTCATCCTGTGCGAAGCTGGTCCTTCGATCTGTCCTGGCGCCAGGACACTATTCAAGAAATACTGGAAGTATGAGGGGTACTCCAAGACTGAAAGTCCTTTCCCCAATCTCGATGCTTCCGTCCAGGACACCTCGTCGCTCCGGAACGAGTTAAACAAGCACCTGGCCGGCCCCGCTCAAAGGCCCCGCTCAAAACACGGTGAACACGGCCAGGGCCGACGAGCTTGCGGACGAGAACCTAGGAAGTGAAAATCTTGAGGAAAGCTACATGTTCGAGGACGTTGATGGAAATGAATCAGTAAGCCCTCCTTATTTGTACGGATCCCCGGAACGTCGATGTGACCAGAGATTGGGTGAATGAGATAGTCATCAGGCAGGATTATACTGAAGAGAATGGGATCAAACAATAGATAGGCCTTCCCATGTCGCCCTTCGCTTGCGGATGCTGTCAAATCGTGAGGAGCATTAGGATTATGCAAAGAATTAAATCGACGATTCACTCAAGAAGGAGCGATCATGTTCCAGATTCATTCGTTAATACAGAATGTATATGAGATTTCGGCCAGTATCAATTTCTGAAACTAAACAAGCCGTAGGTGCTATCATTCGCTGCTTTGCCTGCTATTAGCCTCAACCAGCTTGCTTCATAGCAAGCTTTCAGAAGACACAGATCTGGTGTGTAATTTGACTTCAGAGCAACTTATGGCTGGCATTCTACTCCGCATCACTGACTTTGGCCGAGCTGCCCTCTTTGCAAAACATACAGTTCTCAAGCTTCAAGCTGATTCGATGATTCTACTAGCACAAAGAGCTTTAAGTCATCCACGACGGTCCCTCAATCTCGCCCGTTTTGTTTGGCCTTTTTATTGACGATACGTTTGCCTCCATCTATCTCTTATGATAAAGACATTGTGTAGTGTCCTTTGCTCTCAGCCCTCGCATCAAAGTGCGTATTTTCCTTTGAGCGATTAATGGTCTTATTCATTTATTGTCTAGCATTGTTGCTCGGTCTAAAAGGGCATTGTCCGGTGTAGGCTTAAGTATCTCCCTCTCCGCCTGGCTCTATCGATATATCAAGGTCCGCCGCTCATCTCACCAGGTATCTGAAGTATAAATCACAATAATCTCCAGATCCCTGGTAGATCAACCCCCAACAACATCTTCGAGATGGAGCAAGTCCTCCGATTGGCCCCCAGCTCTTGTAATGGGCAGATCCCCACTGACATCGTCGGCGATCTTGTGCCAAAGATGAAGCAATTGTTCATCTTTCCAAACCCTCAGCTGCCTAGCATCGTCAAAGACCTTGACACGTATGTCAATAACTTGGACCCTCTACTCCTCGGTATCGGCATATGTCTCTTGCACCTAATGATCTACGCTCTATTGTTCAAGAGCCGCCAGATCAACAAGCAGGCTCATCCTAGCGTTATTGCCATGAACCACGAGGCACGACTACTAGCGGAAGCAACGACAGAGCATAAACAAATTGGGGCGAGGCCGAGAGCCAGACGCGCGCTAAGGACTGAAATGCAGGAACAGTTATACCGTGCCGCGCAGAGATCAACGCTAGGTCCACAGAGCGGTAACAAGCGTAAGAGGTCTGAGGATGGTAAGATTGCCTTTAAGAAGGCGCGACTTGGGTTTATATTGGAAGATTTGGTGGTGTAGAGCATTCGATGGGGCTTGCTATATGAGTGAGAGTTGTGTCTCCATGTTATGTATTGATTTAGACTGGCGTCACATCAATCGACCTGAACCTCTCCGAGTTGCCTTGAGAGTTAATTGAAATAGCGAATCATCCCAATCACCACTCCTTCTGGAATTCAACCGGCTGCTCATCCCTTTCATTTTAGCATACTGTTCTTTCCCTACTCAATGTATCTTCATCGGGAAGTCCTGGGAGCGCACGTTTAGGGGGAGTACATAGTTCGTTTAGATAGGAGCGCACGTTTCGGCACTTAGATTTATATGGGGTTCACACCAAGATCTAAATAACTATCTATACCCTACTATCGTCGCTACTTACCGCTATTTACCCCGTATATATACTCGTTTTTAACCCCCTACCTTTATCCTTCCTATATACTACTATCGCCTATACTGTCGCCTTTACTATCGCCTTTACTATCGCTTTTATTAACCTTACTATCGCCCTTACTAACCTTACTATCGCCCTTCTATATACCTCGCTATCGCTAGTTATATCTTTATAGTCCCCTTATTTTAACCTAGATCCGGTAATCGTATTAAGTATTTAAAAAGTAATAGATTTAAGAGTAAAGAGTTTTATATTAAAAACGGAGGGTAGGGCTAAGCCTTTTATCTCTATAAAAAAGCGATCTAAGAATAATTTTATCGTTACTATAAATATAGACGAGCGGGAGTCGTAGGAGTAACGGATTATTAATACGGCGTTCTTAAATTAATTCAGCTAATAGTATAGGGCGGAATACTAGGGTAGAAGAGCGACAGCGATATATAAAAGGGATAAATAGCGTAGATAAATAATAGCGATATATATAAGAGCGATATACCGCGTATATATATTTATAGTGATGACGGTAACGTAGTAGATAAGTGAGGTACTTAGATTTAGGTGTAAACCCCATATAAATCTAAATACCGAAACGTACGCTCCCATCTAACCGAACTGTGCGCTCCCCCCAAACGTGCGCTCCCAGGACTTCCCGTATCTTCATAGTACACTAAAATATTACACCCCAAAAACATTTCGTCATTGACACTTTTTGGGACCCTTTCGGAATTCAAATGTGTTAGCAGACGTTAAATCAACAGTCACTTCACAATACCAGTCTTTCAATCTTCCAAAACTCAAACATCAAATCACACCCAAAACAAACCACGCCCAGTTCCATCATGTCAGTTCCACGCATGAGACAATCCCATAGATCAAGTTGTTGCCATAATGCAGACTTCCTCAAATCTTTCGAACGCATCGGCCCACATCAATACCATGAGATCATGCGTACTGGACGCAGTTCCACACCCTTGGCGTACCAAGAGCGTCCTATCGACTTCGGGTCGTATTTCACTTGGGCCAACGCCTTCAAAATTGTTATCCTATTTGTTATCCTGTTGATCATCATCTTCAACATCTTCTTCGTCAAAAAGGAGGATTCTTCAGCAGAGTGTCGCAGATGTGTCGCCACGCGATCCATGAAGAAGGTTGCTCGCCAGCGCAAGTATCACGAGGTCATGACTAAGCGCAAATACGTCAAGGGATGGCCTAAGACTTCGGGGCGGAAGGTACGACACAACAACCACATCAGGCTCCGAGAGTGGGAAATGGTGTGATAGAAGGCGTTGTGAAGTAGGGAATTATTCGAATGGGCGGGTGGTGGGAAATGACTGGATCGGGCGGTTCGATCGAGGACTAGGCAGGTGGAGATACGAGAGATGGTTTGATTAGAGCTTTGAATATCATGTCAGCATGCAATAGCAAGAGTGGAACAACTGTTTTAGTGGTCGAGAAGCTGCTCATCTATTTCCGCTTTCAGAAGCAATGCTAAATAAGGTACTCGTAATCATATCGCTAAACAATCATTTTTATCCTAAATATTTAGTAGCCACTCATTGAACTCTGATACCATACATTGCGCTTTGTCGCTGACGCCCTCCTGGTCGCTCTCGCAAGCGCCATCGGCGTGATGTTGGCCATATAGACAAGCAGATGCGCCTGAAATCATCAGCAGCATGCCTGTAAAGTAAAGCAAACCGGAAAGCGTGATGTTGAGGATCGATTTATATAGATCCATGATTAATTCTGTGCTCGTTCAACCTCGAGAAGTAGGAGGTCTGGCTTGATAGCAAGGCTTTTAATAGTGTAAATGGTGTGATATAAAAGCCATATCACACTTATTACGCTAAAACTAAATAGTGGGTGTGATATTAAGTGTATATCACACTTACTATTTATATCATAATATACTAATAATATTTAAATAGTGTAAATGATATAGCCTAGATCTAGCGGAAATAGCCGAGTTTTAATAAGAGTATTTTAGCTATATTTTCCCTAAAAGCGACGACTACTATATAATAATAATACTATAAAAATATATATAGAATAATATTATAGGGAGTTTATAGATATTTATAACTACTTTCCCGTTATTCGGGCTTTAAAAATAGTATATAAATAAAAATATATTAACGTCGCGTATAAAAAAAGAAAAAATTTCATAATAAAATTTCATAATCTTTAATAAATAAATTTTTAGAGTAATTATTATAGGGTAGACTTTAATAAAAATATTATTATAAATATTTATTAAAACGACGGGCTAAATTCTATCGCTAACTCTATCGAGATTAAAATAATATTAAGATTCTAATATATTAAAACTAAATCCTCTATGAAATAATTAATATTTTTTATATTATATATTATTATATTAACCCCGTATTAAATAGTAGTAATAGTAATATTAATATAGAACTATATTTCTTTATCGGTAAAGCGGGAGACTATATAAAAAAAGTCGAGGTATTAAATATATATTTTATTACTTTAAGCGGAAAAATAATAAAAAGAGAATATTATTTAAAAAAAAAAAAAAAAAATTTTAAATAAAAAACCTAAAAATAGTATCTTCGGATTTAAGATTTTAAATCCCTGATTTTCTACTAGCGCCGGGTAGCTCGCTAAGGCTATATAAAGCGCTATAATTATACTAATTTAATTTAGATTTTAAATTACGTCGATTTATAAAAATTATATACGCGCGAAATACCTCTAAATTAGCGCGGTATTATAGACTATATAATTTACTTATTATTATATATATTTAACTATTTACCGCCGGTATTATTTAAACTAGTTTATTTTAATTTATTTAAAATTATTCAAAATAAATCGAGGTATTAAATATATATTTAATAACTCCGATATTAAATCGATTTTTAGAGTTAGTATATAAATTAAATTAATTTAAATACCTTTTCCGTCTTTTTTAATAGAATATAAATTTACTATTTTACCGATATTCTATATTAATATAAATGATTATATTAATTATAAATAATAAAATAATTTCTAAAACGATTAATATACTCCCTATTAACTACTATATTTAAAATAGTTTACTCTATATCGATAGCGAGTTTTAATTATTTAATATTTTTATATTATACTTTACTACTTTAAATAAATACTTCTAAACTCTTTATTAAATTATTAAAATAATTTATTCAATACCCTTTTTATTTAAAGTATCTATAATAAATACTAAATTAAATATTTAGAAGATTTCTTTATTTATTTCTCTTTTATTAATTTAATTATTTATTTTAGTAAATTATTTATTAGGTAAATATTTAACCTAATAAATATATTATTAACTATATCTCTTACGCTTTCGCTATAAAAAAAGAATACTAGAATACTAGTCTTTTAATACTACTCTTATTATTCGTCTAGTATTACTACTTTTAGTATTTATTATTAATTATTACTTTAGTTATTACTCTAGAAGAAATTTAGTTAAACTCTATTATAATTAATTTTACTTTTTATTTATAAGAATTTATACTATTAAATAAATATATTTTAAAATAGGTAAAAGTTACTTTTAATATTAAACGAGTAGTTATTTAGATAATTATATAATTTTTTAATTCTTTTATTAAAATACCTTTTTAGTATTCGTTTAAAAGGGGTTAGAAAGTAAAATAATTTAATAATAACCTTTTAAAATATATTAAATTTAAATAACCTACTATATAACTACTTTAAGTTATTAATAAAATAGTTATAATATCGTTTAGTAATACTTTTCGAAGAGATATTAAAAAATTCGTTAATACCTATAAAAGAAATAGTCTTTAGAAGACGAAGAAGAAAATAAAGAAAATATAACTCCTCCCGAGTATTTAATTATAACTCCCGAATAAATAATAAACTTTATATAATTATTAGAGATTTAGGTCGTTATTAATAAATTAATTATTAAAATAAAAGTAGGCCCGATAGGATTTTAAGGCCTAGTAGAGGAGAATGATTTAATTATTTATAATAATACTAGTACTAGGGTAAACGCCTAAAATAAATTAAAACTCGAAGAAATAAAATTTTTCGACTCTAAAAGTAATAAAAAGAATAACTTATTTATTTTAAAAAGATATATTATATATAAGAATATTTTCGACTTTAAAAATCGCGTTAACGATATATTTAAATAATACGACGAAGAGGAAATATAAAAGCTTTTATTTTTATATTTTAAAAAAGTAGTTTTTGAATAATTCTCGAATAAATTAAATATTAATATTAAGATATTAATACGTACCTTCGCTAGCCTTAAATAAATAAATTATTTTATAAAATAATTTAAAATAAAAACGCTAGAAGTTATATATAAACTTTATTTTAATAAATATAAATTTATTTAAATATATACTAGTAAAACGCCTAGTTAGTATATAAATAAAATATTTAACTTAACTAGAGCCGCCGATATTCTTAATATATATTAATAAATATTTATAATCTACGATTATTTTAATTCTAATTTTAAGTCTTTTATTAATCCGCCTAAACTTAGTATTTTATTAGATAAATTCCTTAATTTATTTAATATTAAAGAAGAAGTCTAGCTAGGAATAATACGAAGTAATAAAATAACTAGGCCTCTACTACCTTTTAAGTTAAAAAGTTTACGATAAAACTAGTAGAATTATTAATAACCTAATTAATTCTAGTTATAATAAAACTTGGTAAGAATATAGTGTCAACGAAATAAGATACGTAAGAATTATAATATTAACGAAATAAAATAGTGGTTAAGATTCAGTCTTAGTGTATTATATATTTTTTTCTATCTAGCGGTACGAATAAGTTACTATCTTATACTAAGGTACTAGCTCTTATACTAAGGTATTAGTAATTATAATAATTACTTTTATAAATAAAGGCCTTACGTCCTTAAGGCCTCGAAGTAAAAGTATAAACGAGAATAAATACTATAATCGTTAATATAGTTTATTCTTTATTACCTCGACTTAGAACTACTATAAATGTACCGTATTAATAGGAAGACGACGACGTTTTTACCTAAAGTCGTCGAGACGGAGATTAACCGTTAAGTTATAAATACTAAATAGAGGAGTATTTATAATCTTTAATATATTTATTATAGTACCTAGCTAAGGTTCCTAATTATCGGTAACTAAGACGTCGGTAATAAGGCGTTTATTATAATTAATAGTAATCGTAGTAGTTTACGTAGCCTTATTATCGGTAATAACTTCGATAACGGCGCGATCGTTATAATCTAAAGTAGTCTACGCGGCTGTACCGAATTAGTTATATAATTTATCGCTCTCTTTAATAAGTTTACCGCCTAGTACGATATCGGTAGTTATTTACTATTTAAATTTCTCTCGATTATATACTCGTTCCAAAGCCGAATATCTTTTAATTAACGAGTTTATATTTACGTTAATATTAACTAAAAGATTATTAACGAAATCTTTAATACCGTTAATACTTTTAATTCTTTAGATTAGTTTTATTTATTTACTTCTAATTAATTAATCTTTAAGTATTTCGATTTCTACGGAATTAAAAAAACCCCGTAATAAATAATCGACCCTATATTAATTTAAGAGGCGGGTATAATATTAAATAAAAATAGTATAAAAGACTTCTAGGATTAATAAAACGCGGATTATTTTATTATTAATTTTAATAATAAGGCCTTCTAAGAAATCCACGTAGTTATATAAAATAGTATTATTATTTTCTAGGAGGTTATTTCTAGTTACTAGCGCGTTTATATAGTTTTCGGACTTAATAAATATTTCCTTAACGATCTCGATTAGGGATTCCCCTTTAATATTATCGTTTAAATCCTCCGACGATATTAAAATATCTTTAATCTCCCCTTCTATTTTTAACGGTTTAATTTATTTATTAGGTTTTATTTTCTTTAAATATTTTATTTTTAAATCGGTTACGTTCGCTCTCGTAGCCTTAAGTAAGAAAATTTATTTTATTATACTCTTTTTATTTATAGTAGGACTATTTTTTATTAAAGGCGGTGCGATCGTTAATAATTTACTCGTTACTATAGAAATACTTATTATTATCTACGCTAAAGGGGCTTTTTTCGTATTTAAATTAACTAAGATTTTATCCCGTTTAATTTTCTCCGTTACGCGTTTTACTCTCTTTTATTTAAAGTTCTTAAATATAATAAAAGAAGAAATAATTTATTTAGAAACGTCGGTTATAAGGAAAATCGAAGTTTAAAATATAATTTAAAGTATAATTAAGAAATCTTCTTTACCGATTTCGACCTATTATTTTATAACCGTAGGTACCGTAATTTTCCTATTTATCCATTTCTTCGAGGGCGTAAATAAAATAGCCGTAGTTTTCCGCTTTAAAGAATTTACGGTTTTAACTTCGGTGGCGACTTTTTTTCTAAATATTTCCCTAGTTTTATTTAATTTATTTAATTATATAATTAGGTCGCTAGACGTTTACGTAGTTTCGGTATACTTTTTCTAACGTTCCTACGCCTTGATATTAAGTAATTTAATATTAACTAGTTAAGAATCGTTATTATCGATTAATTTTACGAGGGAGGTTATCTTTAAAGTCGATTTCTTCGGTAAAAATAATTTCGTTATTAATTTCTTTAAAGACTTCTTCGAAACCGAAAACTTCTTTTCCGCTTCGGACTCGCTCTCGTCGCTCTCGTTATCTTTATTAAATTTTTTAGATATCGACTTCTCTTATATTAAAGATTTCTTCGAAGTCGTAAATTTCGTTACTTTCGGGCCTTTTTTATCTAGCTTCTTCGACGGCGTCGAGAGTTTTTTTATTTTTATTATCTCGTCCGCCGAGAGATAATTATATCCTTCTACGAAGATATATTAATTATATTTCCCCCTTTTTATTAAAACTGATTAATTTAGTTTCTATAATAAGTTCTCTTTATCCCCGTATAATTAAGTATAATTAAAAATAATCGCGTATTTTATACGATTATTCTTTATTAATCGTATCGTAGTTAATTATTTATTATTTATTTATTTAGGTTATAAATTATTTCTCGAGTTAAATATCTTTAACTAGTTCTTAAATCGCGTATTTAAAGAAATTTTATTATATTAAATAACTAGCCCGGTTTATAATAAAGAAAGATATTTACCCGTTAATAACTAGGTGTCTTTATCTTCCGTTACGTTATATACGGGCTTATCGTACGGTAAATTCTTAACTTCTTCGTTATCGACTTTATCGTCGATTTCGTCTTTAATAACTTACTCGTTATTTATTTTATCGCTCTATTTAGAAGTAGAAGCGCTAGACTTTTTATCTTTATTATTATTCGTTATTTTAATTCGTTTAATTTTAGTTATTTTCGCTACCTTCTTTATCTTTACTTTATTAATTTTTAGGGCTAGTTTTTTTATAGTCTTTCCTAAACGTAATTTAATTATATTATAATTAAAAACTTATTAGAACGAAGATATCGTATTATACTCGATAAAAGCGAGTAATATAAATAAATAATTAATTTTAAAATTAAAAGAGGAAAGATATATTAATATTATTTAGTATATAAAATACTATAACTAAATAATACGATAACGGTAGTATTTATTAATCGTATCGAGCGAGAAAAAAAACGATTTATTATTATTTAAATAAGTTAGAAATATCGTGTTAACGTGGCGGGGCTATTAAGAAATTCGTTATTATTAAATAATAAAATTATCGTCGCGTAATAAAGTGAAAATAAAATAAAGATTAGTAAATAAATAAAATAATATCGTTTTTTAAACTACTTACGTAGTTTATAATAACTTTATATTATAGTCGTTAATTACGCCCTTTACGTTTTTAAAATTTTAATTATTATACTATATATTCTAATAGGGCCCCTAGCCCTTTTACTTAATTAAATATTATATTATTAACTTTTTTCCTCGTTTTAAAAGTTTCTTTATTCTTTTATTTAAGATACGTTTTATTTTAAAATAATTATTTATACCTTTATTATTATTATCGAGAATAGTAATTTACCCGACTTTTTAAAAATAGTTATATAAATCCCCTCCTAACGGAGTAAGTTTTAAGGCGGCGACCGAAATAACGGGGTAAATATTTATTATCGGCGGTAATTCTAGTTTATAAGTTAAATCGTTTATTTATTTTAGAATTTTAAACGGGCTAGCTCTTTAATTCGAAAGTTTATAATTCTTTAAACCCGGGATTTTATAATCTTTATATAATTTTAAAAAGATTATATCCCCTTTTTATATTATTAAAGGTATATATTTATTATTATATCGAAATTTAATATTAATCGTCGCGAACGAAATCGCGTTAACGGCTTCTTTCCGGTTAATAATTTTAATATCGGTAAGATTTATTCTTCCTATTATATCTTAAACCGAAATTCTATTATTAAGTTTTATATCGTAGATAATCTCGTTCGGTAAAAGCGTCGTTATTAAACTTAAAGAATTATTTATAATAAATCGTAAAGTAATTATAAATTTATTTTATAAATTATTAAGGTAGTATATTAAATAAAATCGTAATATTATTTTTATAGTTTAATTTATCCGTTCCGATTAACCGTTAAATTAAGGGTAGTAAGCGGTAGAGATTATTAATTTAATTTTTAATATTTTAAAAATTACCTTCTATAAGCCTAAAAGAAACTTAAGATTTTTATTAAAAATAATCGCCTTTAGAATTCTTTAGTCGGTAAAGACGAGAAGTAGCGCGCTTATTTATTCTTCGGCGTTGAACGTATCTTTCCCTAAAACCGTAGTAACTACTTTCGAGAACTTATAAGTAATAGTTATTAAATAATTATATTTATTTATAAATATAGGGAGCGTTATAATAAAATCGATAATAATATAATAATAGATCTTTAGCTCTATTAGAATTGGTTTTAAAATACTATATAATATATACCTCTTTATTTAATTAAGTTAATATTAAGGGTAGTATAAAATATAGTATTTAAGTCTTCGAGTTAAATACCGTATATAATAATTATCGGCGATATTCTTATACGTTCTATAAAATCCTATATAATTTCGCTTATTATACGCGAGTTCGAAAATATTTTATTTTATTAATTTCGGGATATATAGGCGTTCCTTATTAATATAATCGTCTTTATATTATATAAATAAGTCTCTAAAAAGGAAAGGAATATTAATATTAATTATATTAACTCCGTTTATAGACCCTAGGGCTTTCTTCTTAAATCTATTCTTTTTATATATAAGGAAAGTTATTATTTTTAATTATTTCTTATTTTTAAAATACGCTTTTTATAATTTAAGGCGGTATTTAGAAGATATTTTAATTAAAGTAAAATAAAAAACGAAGACGTTATCTAGAATACCGGGACCTTTAATATCGAGATATTCTTTTTTACCGAGGAGGCGAGATAATATATTTAATATAATATTTTACTTTCCTAGACGTTAACGAATATCGAGATCGTATTATAACGTATATTAAGAAATTTATATTAACCGTAGATTTATCCTATTAAAAGAGGACGACGATAATATTATTTATCGGGTAATATTAATAGTTACCGAGTAATTAATAAAGATAATAATTTTCTTTATCGGGATTTATACGAGTAGGTATAGGATCTTCTTTAATATCTAAATTAAACCTATTACTTTTAATTCCGTAGGTTAATAGCGCGACTTTATAAAATTAAGTAATTTAGATAAAAATAGAATTAATTATATATTAATACGAGGGAAATTATTACCCTAAGGATCTTTTTAAATATAATATACTATCGCGTTAATTCCGTACGACTTTAATATATCGATATTAATATATAATTAACGAGCTAGATCCCGATAATATAAATAGGTTTTAGAGGTAAATACCTTTTATAGTAATTTAAAAAAAGTTAATTCCTCTTTTATAAATACGAAGTAAATTTTTTTAGAATAAATTTTTCGTATATTCCCGCCTTACGACGGCGAGCCCTTTAAAAGTTAAGTTTTCCGGCGTTAAAGTAACTTAATAATCTAAACGAAATATTTAATATTACTTCGTAATTAATTTATTATTCCGATATATATTTTTAAAACCTATAATGTATTTAGGAAACGAAGTTTTTTAATTATTATAATCTTTTCCTTAATAATAATTAAATTTAACCTATTTATTTTCTAGCCTAGAAATATAACGGAGGGGTAAATTAAAAAGGATTTCTTAAATTTAAACGAGATCTTAAGGCCTACGAATAAAGCGAAGATAATTATAAGATATTCGATATACTCGGAATAAGACCGTAAGAAAATTACGACGTTATCGACGTAGTATCTCGCGAATACTTTATACGGGCGAAGAAAAGTATTTATTTTATATTAAATATACGGAACTAACCCTTTCTATCCTATTATTATAATATTATAATACTCCGAACCACGGTAAGAAACTATTATAAACTTATAACGATTATCTCTCTTAACTAAGAAGAGATAGAATTATTTATTATAATTAATAATACTTATATAAATATACTCTTATATTAACGAAATAATATCGCTTTAAAACGGAAGAGGGTAGTTATTAAAGATAATAATTTTATTTAGACTACGAATATCGATTATAACTTTACTCTTTTATATCGGTGTTCTTTCGGGGCCTTTATATACCGTCCGCTATATAACGAAGATAGGGAAAGCGAATAGGGAAGGCTCGGTAAACTATAATATTTTCTTTTATTAATATATTTTATCGAATTTCTCGTTTATTAAAACTCTTATATCGAGGTTTAATAAATAAATCTTATAATTAAATTTCGTATTAAACGATTACTAGTCCGTAGTAAATAAAATTAATAATTACTCGAATTCGGGTAGGTCGATTATATCTCTTATATCTTCTTAAATATAAGGGTATTACTTTATAATCTCTTTAATCGCGGTAATATCGGAGTCGTTATTATAAATTATAATTTTATTCGGTAGTTTCGTTTTTATAAAAGAATCGACCTTAGGCCTTAAGATTAACCTCGGATTATAAAGATTAATAAAACGTAATACGATTACGTCGTCCTTATAAGTTTTCGCCGTAAAGGAATAATTATCTAAATCGATAAAGTACGCTTTTTCTACCTCGTATTCTATAATTAATTTTATTCGTTAACGGCGAGGAATAATAAAAGATATATTCCCCTCGTTACGAACGTTAATAAAATTAATTATTAAATTTATAAAATAAATATAAACTCCTTTTATTTATAATTCGAATAGGAAATTTTAATCCGGTAATTATAATTTCCTTTTTAACGAGATTACTACCGCTAACGTAGTTTATACTAGAATTATTTAGCGGCGCTTTAACCGTATAATACGTCGGATCTTTATATTATCCTTAGTTATAAATTAAATAAGGATCGTAATATCTTCGTAATTACCTAAAATTATTTATTTATTAAGGAGGTCGATAACGGCCTTCTCTTAACCTAGGATATTTATATTAATAAATATATTAACTTTAAGATTATCGATAATATAGAAGTCCTTAGTGATTTTAATTATTACTTTTATATTATCTTTCGTTTTTCCGTCTATATAGAATATAATTAAAGTTTACTTTATAGTTAAATAACGGTTTAAGCCGATATCTCTTAAGGTAATAACTTTATTATAAGTCTATAACTAAACGCCGGGGATTCGTTATATAATAAATACTTTATCGATTATATTTATCGAATACCTAGTATTAAAATATCTTAATTCTCGAATAATATTTAGGGTAAGGCCTATTTGGCCGGTAAGATAATATTATATACGAAATATTATCCCGTTAATTAGTGAAGGCGGAGTAATAAATTCGATTATTAATTTACCCTTTTATAAAGGGGAAGATTTAGGAGTTATCGACTTTAATATTATTATAATCTCTAGGATTAAGATCTTCGGAGTAATACTTAACTCGGTATTTTTAAATTTTATAAAGGTAGGATTAATTACCTTCTAGATATTAATCGAGTATATATATTTCCTTTCTTTCAGGTATATATATAGAAGATTATTCGACGGGAAATTAAATTTATAGTTTTTATAAACGGGACGTTAACCTATTTTCTCTATAAAAATATAATACGTAATTAAGACGAACCTAATATTAATATCTTTATTAATACTTTATTCTTCGTTTATAATACTCTCTTTAATATTATAATAACTCTTATCGGCGTTTATATAATAATTATAATAATTTATCGGCGGAGCTTTAAGAGAGCCGAAATAATTATTAATAAATTTAAAAAAGATACCGTAATCCGTATTCTTATTATTAAGATTATTATATAGCTTATTAAAATAAATAGGTTATATCTATATTTAATTACCGAAAGTATTATACGGTCTCGGCGGGTAGTATTAATATACCCTACGGTTCCTATAACTCTAGTTACTATAACTCTAGTTCCCGTAGCCCGGATTCCTAGCGAATGAATTTTGGTTAAGTTAAGCGTTTCCGGCGGTAATTATAAATAATTATTTTAATAGTAGTAGAGCGTTTTTTAGAGATTTTTACGGGGGAGGTTTTTAAATTTACTACGATTATTACTATTATTATATCTAAAGTATAGTCTACCGATTTTAAAAATAAACCGGTTAATTATAAATATTAATATAAAGGAAAGAAAGTCTAGTTATCTATTAATATAGAAAAGAACGAGAATTATAAGGATTCGGTTTTATAATAAACGGTCTTTACTCTTAAAAGCCTTAAGACTAAGAACCTTAAAGTATTTAAAAACCTTAAGATTAAAAAAGTCGATACTATTATTAAGGCCGATAAAGTATTAAATTATAATATTTATTTTACCGCTATAACGACTATTTATCCCTAAATAATTATTTATCCTCTTTCGTATCGCGATTCTTTTCTCGCTTCTTAATTTTCTTTCGATAATTTTTATAGCCTTCTTTATCTTTTTAAATTTATATCCTATATTATATCTCCTTCCTATTCTTAAGTTATTCGATAAATTATTTAATCGAAGTATCGTTCGTTAGAGGAGGGATAATAGCCTAGAAATTAATATCGAGGTAATTCCACGCCTATATAATTTATATATACTCTTCGGTAATACCGGCTTAAACGGTATATTTAGTTACGTTTTAGACGTAGATAAATAAATTATTTCGTTCGGCCGTATCCTTCGATATATATAATTAACGACTAAGCTCTTTTAGAGTTATAAATATTATAATCTTAAAATAATTTTATAACCTAATGATTTAGCGCTATAAATTATTTAGTAGTTATATTATTATATCTTTCTTATCTTAAGAAAGGATTTTAAATTATTAATTTATAGTAGTACCGCGGAAGTAATTATTTAAATTCCTCTTTACTATATCTTTACCTTTTATTATAACGAAATCCTAAATTTTATTATAGAAGGTATAAATCTTTTTAAATATTAACTTTTTAAAATTAAAGACGATATTACCGGCGCTCTATAACTTTAGGTAATTTAGATAAAAGAAATTTAATTCGCCGGTATAAAAATACCCAGCCTATTATTATATTTATTAAATATACCCGTTTTTATTAATTAGCTTTTATAGTTTAATAGGTTTTAAAAACCCTTTAAAAACTTAACCTTAATCTTATAAAGTAATTTTAATAATATCTAGTACGGTAAATCGTATAGCCTAGATTATAGTATTATATAAGTTTAAATCGATCTCTACTAGCGGAGGCGGTATTCGTAATTAACCTATAATTTCTTATTCCTACTAGGATTAAGGATTAAATAAAATAAATTAATTTCCTTTAAAGTTATTAAAACCTCCTTAACTTTATCCTAAGGAGCTAGATTAATCTTTATTATTATTAATTATATTCTCGGTCTAATTAAAAAGAATCCTTCGTATAATATCGTCCGTAGTAAAAATTAATTCTTATAGGAGGAACTAAGGTATTAATTTTCTCGGAGTTAATTAAATTATAAATTTAGTTAGATTAGAAGTTAAAGAAAAGGACGTAACTAGAAGAGAATAAATAAGAGTAATTAAAATCCGGTCTTTAACCCTTCTTTAAGAACGAGGTAATTAAAGATTTAAAATCTCTTTATTTCTTTCTTTCTAATCGTTAAAATACGCCGAATCGGTATAATATTTAACGTTTTTAACGAAAGCCGTTAATACTTCCGTAATTAAAGGAGGGTACGTTTAGGAAATCGGAAACGTAAAAGGGTTTTCTTCTATAAAACTTTCTTCTTCTTAAATATTAATAGAGGTAGAACGTCCTCTTTTTACGAATAACTCGCTACCTCTTAATACGTTTAATAAAGGATCGTATTAGTCGATAATAGAAAGAACTACTTCTTAAATTAATTTATTAATATTCTTATTATATTACTCGAAATACTTTTTCGAAAATATAAATAATTAAAATACTAGAGAGATAATAAGGTCTAATAAGAACGGTTTCTTTACCTCCGCGTAACTTATAGGTAGAGAAAATAAAATAAATTACGTATATTTATAAAGATCTTCTACCGGTATATAGTTCGAAAGTTTATTTATATAGTATTAAAGATTTAAACCTCGATTACGTAAATTAGAAATAACGAAATAAAAGGTAAGAAGTAAAGGATTAAAAAGAAATTTTTAAAGTTCTTACCTTAACGCGGGGAAAATCTATCGATTTCGTTATAATTCTTAGTAAGATAAATACCGCTTCTCCTCTTTCGGGTAAATATAGGCTTTAAATTACGAGAAAAATAAACTCCGCTTTTAACTTCGTAATTCTAGCGTGATTTAACTTTCCTAATAATTAATTATAATTAAACCGAGATCTTTAAGAAAAGGTAAGGATTTTTTATATAGACGAAAATAATAGTATATAGTATAAACGGCGGCGACGTTTTAATTTAATATAGATTATTCCCTACGCCTACGACCGAAATATAAAGTACTCTTTATAACCGGGGTATAAATATTCCTTTAAGTTTATAAAGCGCGTTTATAAATTAATTTATATAATTATAGAAACCTAATATAATAACTCGATTATTAAAATTTAGGGTAGGCGTAGCTAGCGTAAAGAAATACCGTTACTATATATAAGAGTTAAGACGAAAACGAAGCGGCTCGCTTCGTTCGTCGTCGTAGAACACTAATAGTTAAAGAGTTAGTACTAATATTATAGTTAGTAGTAAATACGAGGATAAATTATAGTTAGTTTATAGTCCCTTAAAACCGTTCGACCTATATAAGAGAATAATAGTACGGATAATAATTATATCTTTAAGATATTAGTAGAGGATTTAGTACTTTATAACTAGTGTTTTAAGGGCTAGTAACTAGTCTCCTTTTATTTATAAATAGAATTCGACTACGCCGTTACTACTAAATAGTAAGAATATAGTATTAACGAAATAAGATACGTAAGAATTACAGTATTAACGGAATAAAACAGTGGTTAAGATTCAGTCTTAGTGTATTGTGTGTTTTTTTCTATCTAGTGGTACGAATAAGTTACTATCTTATACTAAGGCACTAGCTCTTATATTAAGGTACTAGTAATTATAACAAAACTAGTTATTTTAAGTTATTTCTTATTAATTTATTAATCCGGCCTATTAGAATATATTAAATACTCTTTAAACGTAGTAGTAACCTCGTTAAATTCAATTACTACTTATTTAATTATAAATTATTAATAATAGTACTAGGAATATATCTTTCCCTCCTATAAATAGAAATCGTTTTAACTTTTAACCGCGTCAAGAAAACCGCGGGCCTATAACCGGTAGTTATAATTTTGATTTATTTCGGGTAATAATAAATATCTTTTAAATATATAATTATTTATTATAAAACCGAGGTATAAAAGGACTATTCTTAAAAAGATAATATTATAAAGTTATAAATAAAAGAGTAATCTATATTTAATATTAATTACGTTAATAAATAGAGTGAAAATTAATAATAAAATAATTACTATAATAAATAAAACGAAGTAACTAGTTATTAGATAACTATTATCGATTCGCCTAAATAAATCGAGTATTATATTTATAAAGAGTTATTCTCTTCTAAGAATATATTATATATATATTTTAGAAATTTAAATTTAAATAGGAACCCTATTAAAGCCTCTTACCCTAAATATTTAATTATAAATATTATTTAGAAAAGTAAATAACTTTTAGTAATAAACGAGAATATAGAAACTTATTATTAAATTAAAACGAATAACGAATTACTAAAATAGAAGTCTATTATTAAATTAAACTATAAAAATACGGGAATAGAATAAATATTTAGGAAATATTAATATACCGGTATTCGGGTCGGCCTAAACCCTAGAATTAAAATAAAAAAGAACTATAAAGATACTAGTTATAGAGTAATTATCGCCGATTATAAATTTATAGTATATTTCTTTTTAAAAGCTAGAGTCCGTATTATAGTAACCCTATTCTAAATTATCGGTATTAATATTAATTATTATACTATTTCTAAATATATCGTTACCTCTTTATACTTCCCTAGGAAAAATAAAAGTAGTAATAAAATAATAACCGAAACCGCCCCTAGGGAAGTCTATATTAGAGATAATTTTAAAATAAATATATTTATTAATATAGACGTTATAGCCCCTAAAGGGATTAATATATTAGTATCTCGTTAAATAATTTATATTAATAGTTACGATATAAAGTACCTTATCGATATTTATTTAAGAGGTATAAATATAAACCGGCCGGTATATACTACGAAAATAAAAGTTATTCCCCTATAAATTATAGTAATTATCGAAGTCTATAAATTTAATCTACTAGTATAAGATTATTTCTTTAAACCGGTAGATATTAACTTATATCTCTTTACCGGAATCGTTAACGATAGAATAAAATTAGTATTTATAAAGAATAAAACGGATAAGTATATTAAAATCTCTAGGAATATAAAACTAGGCCAAGTAGTCGAGGTTTAATTTAATAACTACTATAGTATTATTATAAATAATAACGACGTTCGCGAGCTCGCTATACGAAGGTCTTTTTAGGAGTATAAAAAAACTTTTATTAAAAACACTTTTAATAATATAGTTATTATTAATACTAGTCTATTACTTTTTAAATAATCTTTAAAGAGATAAAATATAAAGAATTTAATTAATTCCTAATCTTCTATTCCGTTAATAAAAGTAATTATTTTAATAAAAAATAATATTCTTTTAAATAATATTATTATTTATAGTAAATAGCCGGAGCTAGTAAAGATTATTAATTAATTCTTTATATTTTAGGTAGAAGGGGGCTTCCTTAATATTCTAAAAAACGAATAAATATATATATTACTTCGCGCCGACTAGGAAGATAAAGTACTTAAAATAATATATATTTATCCTATAAATAACGAGAGCCGGAAGATTATTAACGAAATCTTTAATAAACTATATATTTAGGGACTATTTAAATGGACGATATAAATTACTCTATTTAATTTCCTAGTCTTCGTTATTTAGACTATAAAATTAGATAGTATTAAAAAGAGTCGTACTATTATTAATATTCGAGATTTAAATATTATAGTTATAATAAACGTCTACTATTTACCTCTATAAAATAATATAATTAACGCCGTTAAGAGTTATTATTAGATTATTATTATCGACGCGGCTAGCTTCTTCTATTAATAGTATATATATTTTAAGGATAAATATAAATTTACTATCGTATTATACCGCGGCTAGGAGATTTTTAATATTACGATAATAAGATTTAAAAACTCGCTTATATATATATAGTAATAAATAGACCTGATTCTATATATCTATAAAGTATTCGCTTAAATATATATCGATAACGTTATAGTATTCTTTTAGACCCTCGAGGATTATATTTAATATCTATATACGATATTTTTCTTATTCGTTAAATTTAATATTTTAATTAACTCTAAGAAAACGTTTATCGATTATCCGTTAATTATATTATTTAGTTAGAAAGTTAACTCGTTCGGGCTATTAACTTCTAAAGAAAAGTTTATAATTATTAAATAATTAATTTTTCTTTAAACGCTAGTAGTATTTAAAATATATCTAGGAATAACTAGTTAATTAAGAGATTATATTAAAAATTATACTACTCTAGTTAAGTCTTTATAAAATAAGAAAACTATACTACTAAATAAAATACCCCCTATAGGTATTTAGCGATAAGAATATATTAAGAAGACTAGTTTTAAATTATCTTTCCTATAAGAGATTCGTTTATTTAAAATTATTTAGAGTACTCTTTTTAAATCTTTCTTTCTATACTATTTTAATAATAAGAAGAAACTATTTATCGATTTTAATATTAATAAGGAATTCGGTTATAAGATTATAGTTTATTATATTATAAAAAAACTAAAAAGTCTTTATCCCGACTAGAAATAAATTTAGTTTATTCTTTTCCTTAATTATCTCTTTAAGAATATAGAAATATACTATTAAATTACTAAAATAAAACTAGTAGGAATAATATAAATATTTATTAAAATTAAATATATAGTTGAATTAACCTCTAAAATAGTCGTTTATATTAATTATAGAGTTACGCTTAATATAATTAAATAAATAAATAAAATTATTTTATTTATAATAAAGATTAATTTATTTATAATAAAGATTAATTTATATATTATCCGGGCCTTAGATTTTATCTAGTATTTTTAAAATATAGAGATCCGTTATAAACCTAGCGCTAAATATATAGTACTAGATACTCTATTCTAACTATAATAAAAGAATATAATTAGGGACTTTTTAAAAAGCGAGCTAGATATACTCTAAATATATATATATAAGATTTATATATTAATAGAAATAAATATATAATTTAGATAAAAATTATTTTAAAATTATTAAAATAACGACTTTTAAGTTAAAATAAATTATATATCTAATTATAATATAAAAATCGGCGAGGACGCCGTAGATTTTCTATTTTCGAAGAGGGGTAACGGTTTAATATAATATACTAATAATTTAAATATTAATTATATATATATACCGGAGTATTTATATATATCTTCTCTATATATTAAAACTTTATTTAACGTCGTATATTCTAGTTTATATATAAGAAGATATAAGTATTATAAAATAATAATTAAATATTAATATATATATAAATTAAATAAGAAGTTAGGGGAGTATTTATAATATTAATTATTCGGTACTCCTAGATATAAGTTTTATAAAGTATTATAATTTATTCTTATACCGCCTCCTTTTTATATAATTTTTATTAAATTTATCTTAACTTTACTCCTTTCGTAGGAAGGATTCGATAATATTATAATTATTATATATAAATTTTCCCGAAAGGTAACCGCGATTCTAGGAAAATTAATATAAAAAATAAAGTAATAAATAGATATACTTTTATATTATTTATATTTAATAAACTAAAGTATTCCGAAGGTTATTTTTTTCGATCGCGACTGTAAATTTATAAATATTTTATAGAATATCGGTAAAGCGGTAAACCCGTATTCTATTAAAAAAGACGGAAAAAGTATTTAAATCTATTTAGTTTATATACTAACCCTAAAGATCGATTTAATACTAGAGTTACTAAATATATATTTAGTACCTCGATTTATTTTAAATAATTTTAAATAAATTAAAATAAACTAGTTTAAATAATACCGGTTTATAATTAAATATATATAGTTATAAGTAAATTATATAGTCTATAATACCGCGCTAGTTTAGAGGGGTATTATATATATATATAATTTTTATAATTTAATATAATTTAAAATCTAAATTAAATTAATATAATTATAATACTCTATATAATCTTAGCGAGCTACCCGACGCTAGTAGAAAATCACGGATTTAAAATCTTAAATCCGAAGATACTATTTTTAGGTTTTTTATTTAAAAATTTTTTTTTTTTTTAAAATAATATTCTCTTTTTATTATTTTTCCGCCTAAAATAATATAAAGTATATTTAGTACCTCGACTTTTTTATATAGTTTTAAATAAAGCCTTGAAGACTTTATTTAATAAATTTAAAATAAATTTAATATTTTCTACCGCTTATTATCTATAAATAAATAAATTAAATAAATATATAAATAAAATTATTAAAATTATATTATAATTCTAGATTACTATTTTATAAAATCTTAAAGTTTAGGAAAAAGTACTATCTTTTATAATTATATAATATAATAATATATTTTCCTAGTTTATTAACTATACTCTAAATAAAATAACTTTCGATTTTATTATTAATAATATATTAAAATTAAGAAGTTAAGAAAATAATATTCTATTAAAAGAGTTAATATATATTTAAACTTCGGATATAATTATCTTTATTTAAATATATAATAAAGAGTATTATAATCGTATTTATTATTTTTAATATTTCTATAAAGAGGACTAGGCTTTACTACGCCTATATAAAGATTATAATATTCTAGTAAATAAATTTACTAATTATAAATATAATTAATAAATAATTAGATTATTTAAGATTTTTAATTATATTAATAAACTCGTATACTACCTTAACCTCCTAGAAAATTAAAAGATTTATATTATATTTTTAATAATATAATTAAAATAGTATCTACCTCTAGATTAAAACCCTTTTAAATATCCACGTTTTATTAACTCTAGAGTAATAAAAACCGAGCGAGATAATTTAAAACTAGAATTAAAATTAGAGTATATCCTCGATAACCGCGTTATTAAAAAGAGGAAGGATTATACTACCGAATACCTCTTATTTTAAAAAAGTTAGGGATTTATATAAAATCGTTAAATAAATACTAAAAATATTTTCGCGGGCGAATTTATTAAGGAATATAAATAATAAGCTAGATACTAAGTTAAATTCTTCTTCTAGGGTCGATAATTTTAAAAGTATAATTATAATTTCTTTTTATATTATCGCTCTTTACCTATCTTTATTAGGAAATAATTATTATATTAAATTTATTTATCGAGCTCTATTTAGAGTATAGGTACTATAATAATATTAAAAGAATATTATACCGAGAATTAATAAAACTACTTTTTAATAGTTTTAAATTATTCGTTTAATCGCACGTAGAGTTATATAGCCCGAATATTTTAATAATATATTATCTATATACTCCCTTATATAGATTTAAATATATACTCCTCGTTATTATTACTTTTTAACTAAGTAGTATATTTATAAAGAAAAAAACTTCGGATAATATATTAATTACGTAGTTATTTAGCCGAATCGGTACTAGCTCCGCGCTAAAATAATTTTAATTTTAAAAGTATTAGTAAATAACTTTCTCTAATTAATTAAATTTATACTAAGACTTTATTTTTCTAATATATATTTAGGGCCCTAGTCTTTTAATATTAATACTCTTATAATACTATATATATACGCCTCTATTTTATTAATATTATAACTTCTATCGTTAGTTATTTACGTTATCTTTATACCTCTCTATTACTTTACCTCGTTATCGCGATTTTAATACTAAACTTTACGACTCTATATTAAGTTTCAAAACTCTACGGGCCTACCCGTAATTATTTAATAATTTAATAATTTAGAATATAAATTTCTTATTTATTTACTTCTATATATAGATATTATTTACGTTATTATTTACGATACTCTATATAAATATATTAACGAGGGCGTTAACTTCTTTCTTTTAAAAAAGGCGATTTATTATAGAGTAGACTTTAGTAAGAGTATTATTATAAATATTTATTAAAACGGCGGGCTAAGCCCTACCGCTAACTCTATCGAGACTAGGGTAATATTAAGATTCTAATATATTAAAAATAATATTATAGAGATATCTTCTTTATTTATATAGATATTTTCTAGATCGCTAGATAGATACCCCCTCTATATATAGTTAGTGGCCGCGGTTACTATAATAATACTAACGTAATTTATTCGGGCGACGTGGGTATATAGAAATAAAATTACTACTTTATCTCTAATACCGTTAACGAGGACGACGTTATATATACTAAGATTCTAAATAGGTAGATCTTTAAATATAGTATATAATTAGGTTATAAAGAGAGGGTTTATTAATAAAATCGTTATAGATTAAATATAAATAGGATTTTCGTTATTTTCGTTTTTATTTTAATTGAAAAATATATTTATAATAAAAAGGCCTTATATCGTTTAAATCCGACGTCTTTTAATTAAAAAAAAATTATTTTAGTATCGCTAAATTAGTTTAGCTACTAAATTCATTTATTAAAATTTATCCTCGAGATTAATTTATTATTATATCTATAATCTTAAAAGTTTAATAATATTATCGTTTTAACTAGAGTTAAAGCTGGCTTTAAAACTAGTATTAATATTAATATAATAGAGATACCTCTTTTAGAGCCTAGTCGATATACTAGTTTAAAGAGAAATCCTCCGCGTTAAACTCTTAAACCTAGGTTAACTACTATAAAGTAAATATTAATAATAAAGTCGGTTTTTTCTCACTCGACCTAGGTCGCTATAATTATTTAACTCCGTTTTAATATAGTTTCTCTTTTTAATATAACTTCTTTTCTTAATATAACTCCCCCTTTTAATATAACTCCTCCTTTTATTCGGGGTATAAATATACGCGATTTTAAAATAAAAATTCGGGGCGATAAAGAATTATATTAAAAAAGATATTTATTTATTTATTCGAAGTAGGAAGTTTATTATCGAGTAATTTAATTTATTTTAAATTTAATTCTCGTCGGAAGCTCTCGTAAATTAAAGAGTCTATTTTTAATATATATAATTACTAGTTTTTATACCCTCTTTAGAGGGGGGATATTTGGGTTATTTTTTATTTTAATAATTAACTCTCGCGTTAATAAAGACGCTAGTTTAATATATCGTCAATAAAGATAAATATCTTCGATTTTAAAAATACTAGTATTATTTTTTATTCTCGTTTTTATTTTATAAATATATAGTAGTTTAGAATATCTAATATATATATTAATATAAATTTTAAAGTTATTATTTATCTTAACTAACTACGCGATTATTTTTTTAAATATAAATAATATTACTAGAGTTTTTATATCCCGAAATAAAAGAATTCGATATTTATACAAAAAGTATATTTTATTTATTTTTAATTTATTAATATATATTTTAAATTAACGAACTAGAAGATTATTAATTTTATTAACTATAATTTTAAAGTCTTTTATATAGATTAACTAGTATATTTATAGGAAATTAATAACGTATTTTATTTATTAAGAATTTTGACTCTCTCTTTAAATTTTAATAACTTATTACGGGGTAGATTTAAATATAATATTATTAAACTAAACCTCGGTACCTCTATATTAAGACTAGCGCCTTAGCTAGATTCTAGTATATTAGGGCCAAATCCTCTATAGATAATTAATATCTTTTATACTACTAATAATTTTACTATTAAAGTAACTATACTTTAATAAATAGTAGTAATAATATATACCGATTACTTTATTTATTAAGACGCTTCCGTATATATACTAGTTTATTTATAACTCCTTTTAGGACCTTAATATAATTTAGTATTTAAAAACTATTTATTAATAGTATTAAATATACTCTTTATTTAGGCCCTTTTACTACGTTTTATTTCCGACCCTTTTAATAGGCCCGTCGATTTTACCGCTAGTATATTAAATAACTCGAATAAATTAACCGGTACTCGCTCCTAGAAAAATCTCTTAATAATATTGAAATATTTTAAAATAGATATAACTACTCTTAGTAATATAATAGGAGATCTTTTAGAGTATTTATACTAGATATAGATTTAGTAGAGTCAAATATAGTAGTAGTTTAATATTTAATAGTAGTAGTAATAGAAATCTACTTTACTTTACTCGTTAATATAAAAATACCTAAGTTTTAAACTAACTCTAATATTAATAGTAAAAGTAATAAATTAAAAGTAAAAGACGTTAGTTTCTTTAATCTTTAATATAAATCTAGGAATAACGCCCTAGTTCTAAATAACGGTAAATACGTTTATTATTAAGATATCTACGTTTTTATAAATAGATTTAAAGATATAATAAATACTAAACCTAATATTTATACTATTATTAAAAATATTATTCCTATATACCTACGTGGTTTAGTTTTAATATAGTATTTAATCGAGTTAATAGATTTTGAAAAGAACTTACTACGTAATACCGTTACCGATTTACAATAATAATATACGATATTAATTAATTATTTCAAAATCCGAATATTAGTAGTAATAGTTAAAATCGCTACTTTTATATATATACTCTAAGATATCCGAAAGGGTATTTATCTTTATATATTTATTTAGAATATACTCTACTTTATTAAATTTATAAATATTATCTTAATATACTTTTAGTTTTTAATTATTTAGAATATATTCTATATAAATATATATCGGGATAGTCTTAAACTTAAAGTAAATATAAATTTAAACTAATTCCTAGAAGATATTAATAGTAAGTTATTAATTTAGGAGGAATTCGTAATACGCGGCTCTATACCTCTTTAAAAACTACTTTACTTTTAACTTTAATAAAAGTAAATTAATAATAAACTATTTAATAATAAGTCGTTTAATAATAAACTTTATAAACTTTATAATCTTTATAATTATAATAATTATTTAATCGTCTACGTAGTAGACCCCGTTATTTAAAAAAAGAAAAACGATCCGGAATATTAAAAACTATAACGATAATAATAAACGAAGAAATTATATAATATAATATACTTAACTAACCCTACCCTTAGAGATAAAAATATATATTAATATTTTTTAAGAGTAGACTACTAGCCCGATTCGGACTAGCTTCACGCTAAAATAGTTTTAACTTTTAAATATTAGTAAACGACTATTTTCAAAAATTACTAATTATTTAAAATTACGCTAAGACTATAAATTTATACTAAGGCCTTATTTTTATATATAAAAAAATCGACTATTTAGTACTTTCTTATTAATACTCCTATAACCCTAAATATAAATATCTCTATTTTATTAATATTATAATTATTAATATTATTTATCTACGTTACCTCTATTTTCCTATCGCTTTATTTTATTATCGCTAGAATTAATATTTAAAAATATATTAAGTTATTTATTTATTAGTGTTAGCCTAGCTAGGTTTAGTATCCCTCCGATCGGGTAAAGCGCGTAGGCGTAACTCTTCGTTATTTTCTTTAAATATAAATACCGTCCCCCCTCTTCTTCTTTTTATCTTTTTTTTATATTTTTTAGGATTTTATACCGGTCCCTTAAATACCTTTAGTTTTTAATCGGCCTCGTTTATTACCCTCGCGCTCGGACCTCGATTTATATATTATATCTACGCTTATTCTATCGCGCCCCTATCGAATTTAATTTATATATAATAATCTCGATTCTTTATAGAGCTAGACTTTACCTTTTTTATTAAGCGCGTTTATTTATTTATAGAGCTTTTCTCTTTTTATACTCGAATACTTTTATTTTAAAAATACCTCCTCTTCTTTAATCTCTTTTATTAATTTTTTTATAATTTACTACTATTACCCCCGTCTTTTATTAGGTTTTAATTTTAATCGCCTTAAACCCCTACTATATAATATACGGGCGATCGTCGTAGTTATAACGAAAGTATTAACGTAGTGGATATAGCGTTCCTATAGTTTAGATTAATTAAAAATATACTTTATATTCTTCTTTAAGTTCTTATCTACTACGCCGTTAATATACGATTAATATTAAACTCTTAAAAGTTATTTATTAATACCTACTATATAGATTTAACCTAGGTTAATTAGATAATTAAACCGAGGTTAATTTAATTAAAGTTTTAAATATTTATTAATACTAACGTAATAACGGCTCGATTACGAGGATATATATATATATTACTCTACGATACCTAGATCGGCGATTAGGCTCTTAAAGGTATAATATTTTTATATATTTTATTACCGAGCTTTTTTTACCTCTATTAGTTATAATATTATTTTCGAGCTCGTAGTAATAATAGTCTTAGTTATACTAGGGCTAAATTATATATTATTAATAATAAAGCGTTTTACGAGGTAAAACGCTAAGACTATTTAACTAATTATTATAATAAGACTTAATCGCGGTATAAGATTAGGAAGGAGGTAGAGGATAATTAAATATCGAGAGGCGAGATTTTAGGGAAGAGTTACTTAAATAAGATTTTAAGACGTAGATCTTTATCTCGCCTAGTATAATAGAGTAGGCGGATTAACCGATACGTTATAATAATTTTAACTCGAAGATCTAAACCGTTATAATTAACGTATTTAAACTAAATATAAACGTTTATAAGGGGCGTAGTAAGAATTAAATTATATATAATATCGATCGAATATAAGATCCTAACGGCTAGAAATTATATTAGGGCGTATAACTTAATATAAAATAAAATAACTAGAGATCGGCGATCCGTAGTCTTTTAAAGTAAAGAGAAAGGAGTAGGATTTTAATTAAGGAAAATTATAATATATAACCTACTAGCCTTTATATATATATAACCCGCCTATCTTTATTTTACTCTAACTAGAATTTCTTTTAAATTCCCTAATTAAAAAAGATTAGACTTTATTTAAATCCTTTAGCGAGCTTTTATATTTATATCCTATAATAACTCTTATTAATATAGATTCCGTTTAATTCTATTAACCCTTAACTATAATAGGTTTACGTAGCGACGGGCGGTTTATAGTCTCTAATCTTTATATCTCTATAACTTTTAGATAGAGTAAGAAAACGAGCGAAAATCTCGAAGACTTCGATTTAATCTAATCTTTAAGTATAATTAGGCCGCCGCCGAAGGAGTTTATAAATTTATTTTATATATTAATACCGAACCTTTATACTAAAAGAGTTACTAAAGGTATAATTTCTAATTATTAATATTCGATAAGCGTTAATTAACGAGTTTAGGTCTTTCGAATATAATTAATACTAAAGGCGGTTATAAAAATAATAATACTCTTTTATTTTTTAAGGAATTATTATTCGATACTAGAGAAGTCCTAGAGTCGTAATAAATAGGATCGAATATTAAATACGGAGTTAAAAAGTTTAATAACGCCCTTAAATATCTTAATTTAAAAGATTACGATAACTCTTCTACTTTTAAACCGAGATAAGGTAGAGATTAAAGTAAAGATATTATTAATAATAATAACGTTTACTCTAAAAGTAACGGCTCGATTTCTAATAAATAAATTAAGAAGTAATACTCCCTTAATACTCTACCGACTTTTATAATAGATTTAGAAGATAAATACGATCCTTTAAACCCCGCTCGCTAATTCTTATATTAATAATTAATAAATAAGGCCTACCTAGATATTTTATCCTTTATAAAAAAATAAAAGACTTTATCTTTAATCCTCTTTTACTTCTTAATACCCCCCTCTCGTTAATATACGATATATAAATTTATTTTAAAAATACCGAGTTTTATTCGTCCGGTGAAGTAAAAGAGAAAAAGGGCGAAGGAGCGAGTTATAATATAAATAATATTATCTCTTACTCTCTTCGATCGTTTATTACGAGATTAAGATTAATATATTTTACCGACGCCGAGTATAAGATAACTATAAATATTATTAATATTCGAGATTCCTTTAAACGTAAAGTAGATAATATAGGTTTAAACGAGGATAATAAAGGTATATATAAATTAAAGAAGACCCGGTATATAGATTAATACGTAGCTCCTAGCCCTTATAAATATATCTAATAATTTTCGAAAGATCCTATTATAATTAACGAGATAAATAATACCGACGATAACTTTAATAAAATCGAGTTTATACGGATCCGATTATAATTTAAATTTATCTTTAGACGGCCTCGAAACTTCTAGCGACGTAAGAAAATAATAAATTTAAATCGATTTAAAGTAGTTAGTAATAATTAAAGTATACTCTTTAATATATTTTTAACCTATACCCGGGATTTCTTTTAATATACTTTAGATAACCCTCTCGTAGTAGAGGATTACGAAGAAAAGATTAATAAAACTAGTATTTCTATTAAGGTTATAAATATAAAGTCTAAAATTAATACCGTATACCTTAAAAATTTATATTTAAGGGAATAATTAAAGATATATAATTATTTTAGTCCTACTACTACCGCCGAACCTACTACCGAATTTATTACTTTTCTCTTTAATCGTACTACCTCTCCTAGTATCGTATTATTTTATAATCTAGTTAAATAAGCTATTAATAAAGGTAATCGCGAAGTAACGGCGATTATTTACCCTCTTTATATTATTACCGTCCTTTAACCTCTTCCCGAGTAGTATTAAGATTAAGGAGGTTTAATATTAGATAAAAAGGAGTAAGAGATTATAAAGATTATTAATAAAAGACGAAGGGGGAAGGGCTATAAATATAAAGTATATTAGAAGAAAATATAACTACTCGAAAGCGAGTTAGGAAATATATAGGGACTATTATAATAATTTAAAACGAAATACTAAGTGTAGTAAAGAGGTAAACGGGGAAGACTAATATATATAGATAAAAGTTAGTAACCGTTAATTAGTTTTATTCTTCGTAGAAAAAGTATATATATTTTTAATTTTATCTAAGATAATAAGAAGTTCTTAAATCTTTATTTTTTATCTCTTTCTTTATACCTTATTATATTCTAAGACCGTTTTAAAGTAAAAGAAGAGTTATTAACGAATTTATAATCTTTATTTAGGTTACCTCGTTATGATTTTTCTTTATTAATCTTTTTATAAAATAACTCTTTAACTCTTCGCTCGGAGAAGAGATTTCGATAAAGTATATTTCTATTTCTTAGACGTTTGGCTTTTATAGATATTATTCGGCTATTAGAAAATATACTTTAATTTAAATTCTATAGTCTTTAGTAATATTATTTTTACCTAGATTTAATACTACCTTAAACCTCGGACGTCTAATTATCGTAATTTCTACTTTAGTAGCGAATATCTCTAATATTAATAATAATCTCCTAGGCTCTAATATATTCCTACTCTTTATACTTAATTTATTTACGAGTAATATTATAGGATAAGTAACGATATCGGTATCTACTTTCTCTCTTAATTTATCGGTTTATAATAATTCTTGGTTTCTATTTATATATAACGTACCTAGAGTACCGAAAGTATTAGTAGTTAAACCGGGATATAAGATTAAAGATACGATATATAAAGGTTAATAATAATAAACTTTTATTAATTTAAACTTATTTCTTATTAGGGCTAGAAATATTTTAACTTCTTATATATTCTAACCTAAGAACCGGGTCTAAAGTATAATAATTAATCTATAAATATCTTTTAATATAACGACGAGTTAATAACGTTTAATTTTTTTTAATTTTAAATCCGCTAGCCACGGACCTACCGGGAGTTTAAATTCATATATAACGATATTCTTAAATCCCGCTTTTATTATTTATTTCCTTAAGAGTTCTCCGGAGATTTTTAGAGTAAGGCCTACTTTTTAAACAATAGTTTCTTAATTCGCGTATTATCTTTTAATATTATTATCTTCGGGTAAAAACTCGTTATCGCTTTATATATTTACCGTTAATTCTTAATATTCTATTTAACCGCTAGGTTTATAGTATTTACTCTTAGGTTAAAAACTATTTAAAGGACGTAATAAAATATTAATATTAACTAAACTTATATATTTAAAGCTCCGTTCGAATAGTCGAGGCTAGTTAATAATACTACCGTTTATAATACGGGTATAAATAAGATTAAAATAATTAATAAGAAAAATCTACGGTAGATCGAGATCGTCGATAATAAATTAGGAGAATAAAATATTAACGCGGTAATAGCCTTCTTCCCTAATTAACGTAAATAATTATATTTGAATATTAACCGGTATCCTAGGATAAGAGGTTTTAATTTTAAATTAATATTCTTAATAATATAGGAATATATTACTATATTAATTAAATAGGATTTAAATCCGTACCGGTAACTTAAGTTAAATTAGTTATTAATCTCTTTTAAAGAAACGGCGATGACTATAAATAATTATTTAGAATATTTACTTTAGTAGACGGGTACCGGTCCGTTATATCGTATATTTAGTTATAGTTATAAATAATAAATTATAGTATTTTAAAGGACGACCGACCGACTTCTATTACTTAAATTCCTAGAATTATAAATACGTTTCGCGTATCTCTATAATAAATCTAGGGGTTAAGATCTTACCCGTTTTAATCTCTATATTTAATATCGTTAAAGTTAATCCTCCTACGGGAGCGAAGAATAGTTATCCGTTAAAAACTAATCTAAGGATATAATATTAAAGGTCGAGGCTTTTTAGGTATTATTAATAACACTTTTAAAAATATATTTATTTTAATAACCGACCGGTCTTACTCTTTCTATTACGAGAGTATCGCCTATTAATTCGTATAATATAAATAGGCCGGTATCCGGTAATTAATTTTATTATTTAATAAAATATATCTTATTATTTATTAGTATTATTTTAAATTTCTAGTTAACCCTACTCACTTCCCGCGTAGTAGGCGTGATAACGACGGCCATTTTCGTATTCGTATACTATAATACTTAATATAACGGATATAGTATCCGACTCTTTAATTAACGCTAAGTAAGTACTCGTAAAAATAGAAATTAATTAAACTTTATATACTTTACCTTCACTATACGTAGAGTCTTTAAATATATTCTAAGAAAGTTATTAATTATTATAAATAAATAAGACTTATTTCTTTATTATTTTATTTAGTTATATAGTAATAAAACTTAAGGCCCTTTTAATTACCTCCGAGTAAATTATAATAACGATATCTTTATCGCGCGCGTTATCTAGCGATCTCGGGGGTAGGACGTTTACTAATTTAATAATATTTAAATATTATAAATATATATTACCGTACGACTAGATTTAAATTTATATTATATTTTTTATCTTCGGCTCGTTATCCTAGTTTTGGCCTAAACTCCCGTTATCTTTTATTTCTATAATTATAAATCTTTATCTTATTATTATCTTTACGATGATTTTTATATATACGCTCGTAAATTTTTATTTATCGCCGCCTTCGTTTTTATATAAACCGTTATCGTTAATATAAAAAGTTTCGAGACTTTCGTCTTAAAGTAGATATAATAAATTTACGCCGCCGTTAATATTACCGAGAGATTTAAACTTTAAAGGGATTTTATAAAATCTTTATATACCTCTTAATCTTTTTAAGAGTTAAGTCCGTCTTAATAAAATTAAAATAAATTATAAATATATTTATCTTTTAAACTCGGTTTTCGTTATAGCCTTTCTTTTATTTATATATACCCTCTTATAAGAGGACTAGATTAAAGATCTTTATATTATAAATTTTAAAATATATAATTTTTTAGGTCCGAGAAAGAGGGAAGTACCCGTTATTTATAATTAATTAATATAATAGTCGTCTCGACTTAATTAAGCGAAGGGGTCTAACGTTATAAAACTAATTAACGGAATTATTATACTAGATTATCTTATTAAATATAATTATATCGAGAATCTTTAAAAGTATTATATTTAACTCGAATTCTTTATTAAGTTTAATATAATTACGAAGTAATTATTTTATCCGTCTAATTATCCTAGGGTTCGAATTAACGATAGCGAATAACCTCGTTAAATCGTTTACGTTAACGAAGATTATAAGGAGGGAACGGTTAGGAAATAAAAATATTTACTAAATATTATCGGTATAAATCGAGTATATAGTTTATACCGAACGATTATTAATATCGCTAACTAAAGTTTTTAAAGATTACGAGTATTCCTTTAATATAACGTTATTCTAATATATTAGAAGAATAGTCTTTAAATTAAAAATTACCGAGATTTACTCCGTATCTTAAAGCCGAGGTTATAAATATAATAATTATTATTACGAAGTATACGAAGAAAAGAGATATAAATATAAGAGTATTTATCCCCGTATTTATTATTACGTCGAGTAAGAAAGAGTAATACTATCGAGATTTCAAATTATAATTATATAGTTATAATTATTAAGGTTTTAATCTTTACCTCCTCTTTTCTCTACGCCTTCGTTAATATCTAGTTATTATTATAATAATTAATTATCTAATGAATCGAATCTCCGTATAATATTATAATTTATAATTATTATCTTTTAAACTTCTTTTAAATACTTCTCTTAAATCTTAATAATTAGTCCGTTATCTTTTAACTTATATTAATAAAACTACCGGTTTCTTCCTAGACTAAAGAGCGGAAGATCTTATTTCTAAATAAACTTTACGATTTTTAATTCTTTTTTCGGGATAGCCCTAAATTTTATAATTAATTTATAATACCCTTTTATTATATCGCTACGTTTAAACTTTATATTAAATAAGAGCGAACTTATAGTTATTTTACGATAATATAATAAAATAATAAAATTCTAATAAACCCTCGGCGAGTACCTCTTAATAATATTTATAACGGGCCTTTTTAGTAGTATTTTTAATAAAAGCGAAGCGTTAATATCTAGATTAGTCTTTTCTCGTTTAAAGAGTATAATATTCTTTATTATATAGCCTTTAAACCCTATCGCGGGCGGTAACGGCCTTCGGTAACTAATATATACCGAGGCTATAAAGAGGGCCTAGTAAGAAGAAGTTTAAGATAATAATATAATTAATTTTTATTTATCCTAGTTCATTCTTATATTAATCCTAAACCCGTCGGGGTATTTTAAACGGAGATAAACCTTATATAAAGCGTTCCCTTTAAGTTAATATTTAATACTTTCCGCCGCTACGTATTATATTTCTAAGTAATAAAGATTTTAAAGTCTTTTTCACTAAGGATTTAAGATCTTTAATAGTAAATAATATTAAATAATCGTAGACCGGCTTTCTTTAGTAGCGCCTAGATATTACTATTTTAAAATATTAACTCATTAATATAATCGTATTATACTAATATTATGGGGTAATTATTACTACGATAAATATATATTAAAGATCTTATTAGGTACTAATATATATAAGTTTCTATTATTTAAAACTAGTATAATAAAAGTTCTGGGATATATAAATATATAGACGATTTAAAGCGCGTTAACCTTAAAAGGATATTATTATTATAAGTTATCGTTATATAATAGTATTATTTAGAAATCTCCCTTTATACGTTTAAACTAGCCTTATCCGATATGATTTTTTATCCGTAGAAACCGATCCTCGAAGTATTCGATAAAGGACCCGAGAGTTTTAGAATTAAGGTTATTTTCTTTAACGAAAGATATTATATAATCGATTTAACCCTCTAGCTCTTTAAAGGATAATAATTTTTTATTAAAAATACCGAAGTATTTTCTTATTTACTCCCTCTAGTATTTCTTTACTCTTATATTATTAGAGTTTTCTAAGTTTTTTTTCGTCCCTTTTTATTCGTCTCCTTTAAGGTTTAATACTTTCGACGATATATATCCTATCTTTTATCTTTTATTAAATAAGCGAATAAGAATAAATTATATTTAATTAATTATTAACTAAAAACGGACTTAAATAAACGGACTAAAGTTCTATATTTATACTCGAGGAGTCGAAGAGTTTAGATCGATAACGGTTAGATATAAAAGACTAAAAGTAAATTAAATAATAAGATTATTAACTCTTTTTAATCTTTAAAGTAAAGACTCTTTATTAATATTTTCTTTAACTCGGCTTTTAGGTTACCTAAAATAAATATTACTATATAAAGATAAACGTACTAGTATCTACGTTAAAGCGGTAATATAATAGCGCCTATATAATTAGCCTCGATAGTTTAATTATTTTATAAAATATATTAATATAACTACGATTTTATTTCGCCCTCGATATTATTATAATTACTTAACTAGGAGTTAAAACTTTATTTTAATTATAAACCACGAGCCCGCCTAGTTATTAACGGCCTTTATAGTATTACGCTACGACGAAAGAGATTTCTAAATCTGTATTTTAAATCTGTACCTCGTAATATATTTTAGTTATTATAGTAAATAAGGATAATAAATCTCGAAATTAAATTAAAACTAGAAATTTTACGGGCTTCGAGATATTAAGATTATTTAAAAACGAGTTTATTTAAAGAGTAGACCTATTCTATTATTATTCTATACTTTATAATATAATAAATTCCACTAATAATAAGTTAGGAATAATATTTTAGGTAGAAATATTTAATTAACCCGTAGGCTCTAATAACGAAGCCCGGTAATATTATATTTTAGAGTATTAATAGGGACTTTATAACGACGGTTTTATATCTCTTAAAGATCCTCCGCTTATAGGTTAAACTATTAATAATTAGGGTATTACTTTTACTTCGACTACCTACTCTTTATTATATCGATATCTATTTATATATAAACTAGTAACTATATTTATTCAAAATCTAGAGATCTTAGTATACGAATTCTTTAGTTTTACTTTTATTATCGGGTGTATTAACCGAGTAAAATATACGGCGGACCTTAAATTAATATTCGTAGCGGCCGTAACGTATAAAAATAGGAATGATATTTATCGGTATTTTAACTAACTTTACCTCTAAGGGTATAATACGACGATTATTATAATAAATATTTTATCCGTTAAATGACTTTAGGGACTAAACGAGATATAACTCCCTATAAATATTAGTATTAAACGGTTATATAAAATAATTTAGTTAATAAAGGAGGTAAAGAGCGGGTAATTTAGGGAGAAGAACTCGGTCGAGATTTAAATAATAATTTTATTCTTTTTAATTTATTTAATTTATACTTAATATCTTCTACCCTTAAAGCTCTTACTAGTAAATATTATTCTAAAACTAGATTATTAATTATACGGGAATATTAAAATTTTAAATATTATTACCTCTAAATAAAGAAATCTAGTAATGGATTTCCTCCTATATTATTTCACTTAATATAGAAGATATTAATAGACCGTAGTCTCGGTTATAACGGGAAGTAGTTTAGCGGCTTATATACGTAAATAGAGGAAGAGGTACTAACCTAATAATAAAGGCGATTTAATTAATAACTAAAAGTAATTTTAATTCTTAATATTTATTCTATTTAATATTATATTATTATCCTCTTTTCCTACTATTTATATAAAAATAAGGATTAATACTCTTTATATAATATATTCTAATTAATTAAAATCGACGTAGTTTATTATTTAAGGCTACTATACCTTTAATTATATAAATATTAATATAGGTTCTTCTTTTTTAAAAATTAAATCGAGGGTAAAATCGGTTATTTTAAGAAGCTAGCCCCGTAGTAGAGAGATATAAAAAGTAGAAGGAGGTACCCGAGGGTAGTTAGAATAAAAGAACCTTTTAGGTATAAAGGGAATTATAATCTTAAAGTTAAAACGGAGCCTACGATAAATAACTCGGATTAATTAAAAATAATTAATATAGTTTAGATTTACTAGGATTATTTAGGACCCTCGGTTTTATATAAATACTTTTAGATTTAAAATCGCCTTTTAGGCCTATATTCCTAGTTAACGGTTCCGTTAATATAAATATAGATACCCTTTTACGATTTCGGTTAATAATTAAATTAACGTTTACCCCCGACTCGTTTAAGGCGTTATTCGTTATTCGTCGAGGACTATTTCTATATACGAGAACGAGGACGAAATTAACGCGTATTATAACCTATATAATAATATATAATAACGAAATCTATATACCGAATTATTATAAATTATAAATTAATTTTATTTTTATTAATTTAAAAAAGGAGGTATTTATTTAAATTTATTTTCCCCGTTAATACTATAGATATTAATATCTAAAGGAAGATAATATAATAATAAAAGAATTATTTAAAAATATTAGGTACCTATTTTCGAGGATATTAAAAAGAGTATAAAATTTAGAAGTAAATTAAATTAAAGGTAAAAAAATATATAAAGATTATATTAAAGGTCGTTTAGAATTAGATCGTTTTTATACACTATTTATAATATAGATTAATATATACGAAGACGATAATAGCCCGAATTTATTTAATTAAAGGTAGGAACTATTTAAGATAAAGAACGATAATAATAATAATATTAAAGCGAAGCTAAAGAAGGCTAAAGCGTCTTTCGATTATATACTATAAATAAATAATCTATATTTAACGATAAATATTCGTTTAATATATTTATCTAAAGAGAAGATATACCTTTACGAATATTATATATATATTAAAGTAGTAATATAGGATATTATAAACTAGTTAACTTTTTATTCCTATTTATTAAGTTAATTAATATTATACGCAGAATTTAAATAAGCCTCGAATTATTATTATATAATAGGATTATTTTTAAGATATTTAAAGCGAGTAAAATAACCCGTATAAAATCGAAAACGAATTTTAACCTAAAGATATAGGTTTAACGGCGAAGTTAATAAATTAAAAGTAAATTATAGGACACCTAAACTAAAGGAGAGAATATTATAAAAGTCGCGAATGAAATATAAGAAAGAATAAATAAATAAATTATTAATAAGAGACTTTCTATAATAAGAACGATAAGGGGTATAAATATATAAAGGAGATTATAAAAAATAGAGCGGTCTCTAGTAAACGGGGCGAAGAAGGTAAATAAGGTAATATATAAGAAAGTTATTTAATACGAGGTTATAAGATTTATAAGTTCTATATAGGAGCTATATATAAATATAATAATAACGGTTTCTCTTTCTCTCCCTACTCGTAAGCCTAAATTAGAAATACTAATATAATTAAAGAATAAACGATATTAATCTTCTTATTAACGTATCCTAATATTAAGGGGAATTATATAATAGTTTATTTATAATCTTTACTATAACCGAGCTTTATCTCGATAGGGTAGTATTAAACTATAAATATAACGCGCTAACGAGATATAGACGGGACGGGGAAATAATAAGAATTAATATAAATCTTTATAAATATATTATATTATATCGAAAATAGCGCGTAAGAAAATATTAGGCGAATGGTTTAGCCGGGGTATAAAAACTAACGGAAGTAAAGTTAAAATCCCCGTAACCTATTTTAATTATATTATAATTAATTATAAAAGATAGAGGTCCTATATAACTAACGTTATTTCTAACCTTTTAACTACGGTTTATTATTTTCCTTTCGACTTCCTTTTATTTTATAAATATTAAATTTATATATATTTTCTAACGAGTATAATTATATTCTAGAAACTCTCGACGTTCTTTATAATATTTTTAAAGAGACGCTTTAATCTCTTAAAAGTCGGATTCTATTAACTTTTTAAAAGTTTTAAATATTAATAAAGAATTCTTTATTTCTTTAAGATATTAATAGATTTTCGCCCTCCGTCGAAGTTTAGAGTTTATCGATATTCTTTTTATACCCTTAAAGTCCCTTTTCTATTATTTCGAATATTACCGATATATCTTCTTCTATTCTTAATATTTAGGTTTTAATATTTTTAACCGACCTAAACTCCTCTCCGCCCTCCGTTAATAATTATTTTCTACCGAAATCGATCTCGAGCCTAATTAAAATATTAAATAAAAGTTTAGTATAGATTACGGATTTCTTATCGAGATCGGAATTTAAAGATATTAACGATAAATTATAACGGATAATTAAAGATCCTTATATCGTTAATCTCTAGTTTAATAAACGTCGTTTATCGGATATAATTAGATTTTAAAAAGGTTTAAGCTAGCGGTCCCTAACTATCGAGTATAATTAATAAGAATATTATATTTATAACTCGTTAAGAGTTAATAAACTAGCGGAAGATCTATCGACTATATAAGAGAAAGCCGCCGGATATATCGAGGAGTATATAAATCTTAATAACCGATTTATAAATAAGTAAATAATAAGAACGGGGATCGAATATAGAATTAAGATATTTATCCTCGAAAGGTTATTTAGTAAAAGGGTAATCTTTATAATTATAAACTTTAAATATATACGTTTTCGAGTCGTTAAATTTAAAGAGTTTAATTATTTAATAAAAGGTATAAACTAGACGGGATAAATTATAGAGTTAATAAAAACTAAAGCGGACTAGTTTAATAACTATTAAAGTTAATATAACGATACGTATTTAATACTGGAATTAGCGCTACTAATTTATATATAACGTAGTATAATAATATATCGCGAAGGAAGAGACCGCGTACGCCTTTATTAGAATTAAGTAGAAAACGCTACCGGTTAAATTAAACGGTAATTTATTATCTACTCGGTAGTTCTTCCGAGAATTAACTCTCGTAGTATTAAAATACCTTATAATTTAGAAATTAAATATTAATAACGGTATAGGAAAGAGGTAATAATAGTAGCGAAGTTAAATAATCTCGGATAAATATTTCGAGTACTATTATATATACGTAGATCGTCTAAGGTATTTTCGTCTACTAACGATTATAGAAGTCTAAACGACTAATATAATAATCGCGTAAAGTAATATTTAGAATAATTTTATATATTTAAATATTAGCGGAAGCGGTATATTATGTGAAAATACTAGAATATAAAGATAATGAATTTCTAAAAATTAAAATAATATAGATAATACGAATACTATATAATAAATAGCGGACTACGAACCTTATATTAACTTATTACCTTATTTTAACTTTACGATATTTATAAAATCTAATCCTCCGCCTCTCCTAAGTAAAAACTTAATATATTAATTTATAATATTTTTATTTAAGAATATAGTATATCCCGACGATCCCGTAGTATTTATTTAGATTAATTATTCATCTTTTTTATAAAAGACCTTAGGAAATTTATACGATCTCGTAATATTTATAAAAGAAAACCTTCCGTTCTTTTTATATAAGAATTTAATATATTTATACGATCCCGTAATATTTATATAAACTAACCCTCTACCTCTTTTATAAGAGACTTTAGGGTTTTTATATAATCTCGTAGTATTTATAAAAGAAAACCTTCTATCTCTCTTATATAAGAACTTAATATATTTATATAATCTCGTAGTATTTATATAGGTTAACTCTCTACGTCTACTATAAAAGACCTTAGGGTATTTATATAATCTCGTAGTATTTATAAAAGATAGCGTTCCTCCCCTCCTACCCGATAATTTATAATTTAGGTTCGACGTATTAAAGTTTATATTATATAATTTTTTTATTATATCTTTATAATAACCTTCCTTCCCCGTATAATACTAGATATCGAAACGATTTAGTAAATTATAACGACGAGTAGGTTTAACGCTAAACTAATTTTAACCCCTTTAATAATATATATAAATAACTCGGGTTTTAAAGTTTACCTTAAGATAATTAATATTCCCTCGAGGATCCGAATTAGAATTAAATCGGCGGAACCGGTAGGATTATCGAGTAGTATAATATAAGATAAAAGGATATATAAAATACTATATATATAGCGTCGTAAATATATCTAGACTTTATTAATTAGGATTATATAATTTATTCTAACGAAGTTATTTTATTATAAATACCTAATTTAATAAAGAGTAACTAGGAGGCTTCGTCGAGACCCGGGTTATCGTATATCTTTAACTTTTTACTCTTAATACGGTCCGCTATTTTAAAATACGCCCTAATAAATTATTTCTTAAACTTTAATAAAATTTCCTTAACTTTTTTATTCTTTAGTTTTATTTATTATAAATATTTCTCGCCCTTAACCGATAATATAATAACTCTTTTTAAAAATAAATAGTAATCGGTAGAAGTTTAACGGCTAAAGAAATACGGCCGCTCGATTTATAAAAAAGTAATATAAGGTTCCTTTCCGATATCTTTAATTTATTTATAAAAAATAAATATTTAAAAAAAGATATTCTTTAAATAATAATTATAGTCTTTATCTAATAAATATAAACGTTTATAGAACTCTCCCGATAATATATTAACGAGCCGAAACTTCTTAGTTATAAAAAGAGCTACGATTTACTATTTATAACTTCTTATATTAATATATACTAGAGTATATATATAGTTTTATTAATAATACCCAAACTCTTTATAACTTATTAGAGGTAAAAGCGGGGCGTAATTAATATATTAAGAATTTTTATTTAATAGAGGTTCGGTTTAATTATTTACTTTATAGTCTTAACGCGTCTTTTTTAATCGCTAGTAGGTAGTTAGGCGATCGAATATATAAAATTCTTATTATTTAGTTTCCTACCGCCCTAAGCTTCTCGATATAACGGTAATTATTTTAAGTCTTTTATCGTTAGATATAAATATAAAGTATAGTTCCTCGTATATATTTTTAAATTAATTTATCCCTTCTCTACTCTTTAGGAATTTTATTAATTTAACTATCGGATTTAAATAAGTTAGAGCTCGTCTTATCCTTTTATTATTTATTTAATTTTTTTAATATTTTTATAGATCCTAACTTCCGTTAAAAAAGTTTTTTAATTATTAATTTTTTACGACCTTTAATTTTAATATCCTTGGTTATTTATTATAAATTCGTTTATAAAGTTTATTAATAGTATCCTTCGGCCTATTTATATCGGTTTTATTAAAATAAAAGAAGATATACGTTTACTCCTTATAACTTATTTATCTAGAGTATTACTATATATACCTCGATATTTTTACGGAGATAATTTATAATATACCGACCTTATTACCGGTACCGGAAACTAGGATAATAATAAAGACTAGGAATATCTCCGTAATAAAAATAGATTTCGTATTAAACGTTAAGACTCTAATAGAGATAAACTTTATAAAAGGTTAATAAGTATTATTAAAAAAGATATTATTTATTATATTATATTTTATTATAAATTAATAGACGCTATAAAGTCCTAGTCGGAGGAGGGGGGTATTTTAAAAAATTTAACGCGCCCTTCCTAAAACCTTAAATTTAAAGTCTTATAATTTAATTCACGTATTTAAAAGATATTAGGCTTTATAAAAAGACGATAATTCTTACTTAATTATATATATAGAAGATAAATAATAACGAGCCGTTAATATTCTTTATTTCTAATATTATTAAAATTTAGAGGTAATAATATCGCAGCGGAATATTATACTTTATTAATCGTTATAAAAATTCTCGCCTAATCTTCTTTTATTATCTCCGGTATAAACCTACGAGATACCTAATTATAATAATATTAAAAATTTCATATTATTTACCGCCTTCGTAGTATTAATTTAGTCTACGTTATAATTAGGATATAATAAAAGGGTAAAATTATAAACCTAGATAAATACGATACGATTTAATATAATTTTATATCGATTACTTTAGATTAGGCGAAGGGTATATAATTAATATATAATAAAAGTATCTACCTAAAAAATAGGCGGATAAATTAAAATCTTTTTCGTAGTAAGGAAAGAGATTTATATAGGTTTTTATATATAATTTATCGGAAGCCCGAGACCGGCGTATATAACTTCGCTTTCTTTATATAAAGATAATTAAAAGAAGAGCTTATAAAGACCTATATAATAATAAATATTATATAAATACTACGAAATTAGTTATTTTATTCTTAATATATTATATAGGCGTCCCTTTAAGAGCCGATTTAAATACTAGAATACTCGTTAAAAATATAATATTAACGGAGTTTAAAAGAAAGAAAGATATTTAGTTTATCTTAAATTAATTTCTTTAACCTCGGTAATATATATACGTTTTATAAGATCCGTAGTAGCGCGTCGTCTTTAAATTCTCGCTTTATAAAGGCTAACGACCGTAAATATCTTTATTAATATAACTAGCCCCCGTAGCTCGTACTCTCGGCGATAAAGAAATAAAAATAGTAAATATAACTCTTAATTCGAAATTACGCGGGACGCCGTATAATTCCTATTAATATAAATAAATTAGTAAAGATTTAGGGGAATAATACAATCGAATTTTACTACGGAAAAATCTTAAAGGAAAGTATAAAGAGAATAGAAATTCCTTAATATATATAAATACTATAGTTATTAAATTTAACGACGTAGGAAAATTAAATAATTCGCGTTAACTTACTTTTATAACCTCTAACGCTTTTTTAATAAAATTTTAACCGACGAGGGCCCCTTCTTATACGACTAGGCTCTATTCATTCTATTTATAATTAATATAATAATATTCGTTATCGTCGTTTATTATAGTTTAAAGATTAAGATAACGGAAATTAATTAAATCGGAGATTATAATTAATTCGGTTAATTCTTAAAGAGGCCTCTCCGTTAAAGATTTAAAGGAGCGGGTATTTATTAAGAAAATCCCTATCGAAACCGTATTAATCTCGTTTATATAAAAGAGTTAATAGTATACGGCGAGTACCGCTAGTTATAGTAATCTCCCTTCGAGCGGTCGATCTTAATTTTAAAATAATTTCCGAAGAGGCGCGATAATAAAGTCGAGAGTATAATAAGATTCGGAGTATACGGTTAAGCTACCTAACGATATTTATTAAAATAATAATACTCGCTTTTATTATTTTAGCCGTTAGATATAAAGCTATAAAGATTATTAAAGTATTAAATAAATAAAGAGATTTTAACTCCTTAATACCTATTATTAAAATTAATAAATAGATTAAAGAAGTAGAAAGTCGAGTTTATAAATATTATTAAGAAATACCTTTATAACTAGGTAGGATATATATTTAAATATATAAATATTATTATCGGTAATACGTAAATATAATAACGGACGAAATCTCCTACCGAAGCTACGTAATAACTAAGTATATATTATATTAAGTCTTCGAAGGTAATTATATAAAATCGTTATTAACTTTACCGATTAAGGATAACCGCGAGACCGTTAAATATTTAATTCGTAGTCTAGTATAGTCCGAAGAGCGGCTACGAGATTAAAGAAGGAATAAAAAATAATAATTAAAACTAATCTAGGATTTAATCCTTATTAAACTTAATAATAAATTACCGAGTATTAACTCCGGTTAATTTAAATAGCGTTATAAGAACGGAAACTTTACGATTATATAAGATAAAATTAATTAAACTTTTATCTAGGTATAGTTAAAACCGTATAAATAAAAATATAATAAAGAAATCGTAGCCTTAAAGGATCTTATCTCCCTTTTCCCTTCGAGTATATAAATTCGTTAATTTTACTATATCGTTAAATAATAACGTAAATAAGGCGGGAGAGTTTCGGAGCGTAGACGATAATACTAAAAATAATAATAATATAAAGAGTACTTTAAATATACTAGAGTAATAAGAGAGGATAAACGTAACCGCGATAATATTAAATATATTTAAGGAATATCTAGTAGTAAGAAGGGAGGAATATAAAGAGCGGAAATAAAGGTTAAAAAGATTTTAATTATTTATCACTTCTTCTAAAAATATTTATTATAATAAGGAATACTTTAATATAATAATATTTATTATAGTTTAAAGTCCGCTCTACCTTCGTATCTTCGTTTAAATAAATTAAAGATCGTTATTATATTCTTTCGGGCTAATAGGCTTAACTAGGTAAAGATTAAATATATTAATCCATAAAACCTTATATTTAACCTTTAATAACTCCCGAATTAAGAGATAAAAATTTAAATACCTCCGGATTTAAGAGATATATATCTTTATTAAATTAAAGATTTACGTTATCTCTTCTTAATATCGAAAATCCTTTAATTTTAATTATACGAGATTAATTTATTCGGTATATTTTAGTAATATTCGGCTTCTAGGTATTAATAACGTAATAATTAAAACTTCTTTAAAGCCTAGTAATATATAAATACGAGTATAATTAAATACGATTTTAATAATAATAGATACCTTTAATAAACTAAAGAAGAGTTATATATAATTAATTAATATCGATTTTATAAGAATATAAGATATCTACTCTACGGAATTCTTGGGCTAGAAGATTTAATAAATATAAAAGATTTTAGTAATCGTAAAACTAACCTTATTAATATTTAATTTTTATATAATTTATTATCGTCTATTAAGTTACCTCTTTTAGGAGGAAGATATATATTTAATAATATCGGATATAAACTATAAATAGCGTAACCGGTATATTAATTTAACCGCCGTAAAAGATAAATAGAGGTATAATAAATATTATTATTAAATTTATAATATCCGAATTAAAAGCTTTTTATCTCTTATATTAGGAGTTATTTTAATTTTTTAATTCCTAAATTAAAAATTAGGAAGTACGCGTTATATATAATTAATTAATAGGAGAGCTAGGATTTACTAGCGATAAAGACTATACTCGTCGCTCGTTTTCTCTATTAGTTACTCTCTCTTTATTATATTTTAATTAGATATAAAGTATATCGGCTAACGATTAAGGAGGCGATTTATATCGTACGTAATAAGGATATTAACGGTATTTAATTATAAAATAATTTCCTTTTAAAGCGCCCTTATTAATATAATTATAATTAAAACCGACTAAGATTTTTACGCCTAGTATTTAAAACCGTTATCTTCGAATTTAAAACGTCGTCGTTTTATTTTACTTTAGAGCCGTATCGATAGCTTATAATTTATTATAGATTAATTCTTTTCTCTTTCGTTATATTATTAACCTAGGGTAGTTATAAGATTTATTTTCTATTCGATAAACTATAGATAACTCTTATCGTATAGTACTAATAAATATTAACGGATTAGTTATTACGGTATAAATAAATAAAGTAGACCGAATATTATTAATATTATTTTATAAAAGTTCTAAATACTTTCTTTATTCTTATTAAGCGGTTTTATAATAAAGAGAATCGAGAATATTATAATATAATTAAATTCTAGTATTATTCCCTCGGCGGACTTTACGAGCTATATTATAATTTTTAAACGGATATACTTTATAATTTTATAATTTTATTAATAACCTCGACCTAACGATAACTTTTACGACCTCTCCGAGCGTCGAACGACTAGTATAATATATTAAGACGGATAACTTTCTTTATTTAAAAAATATAACGAAGGGTATATAAACTAAGGATTTCGGAAGGAAATAATTTCTTATTATAATTAATAAGGGGATAGACTTTTATAAAATATATACTTTTTATAACCCTATACGTAGGTATTATCTTTATTCTCTCTACTTTATTTAATATACCGAGTAACGAATTTCCGGGATCCTAAAGTCTATTTTTAATTATTCCCGCCTAGGAATATTTACCGTCCTTTATTCTTTCCCGGGCTGCGCGTATAACTTCTTTATTAATAAATCGGAATTATAAGGTCTTATAATTTAAATATAAAACCGTAGGTTATAGGCGATTTATTATAAAAAGTCGTATTATCTACCTCTACGATTATCTAGAATATACGACGGGATATTTAAAATTCCTTATAAATAACTAGTAAAGGGTTCCGACCTAATTATAATAAATATAAAGAAAGGGGGTTTATAGGCTTCTTTATATATCGCGTAGGAATTTATAAATTAAATTTATATTAAAATTATACTAGACCCTCGTCTAAAATTTATTATCTTTAAAGGATTCGTAGTTACCTTCGTCTTCGTAGTACGGGAACTTATAAATAAATAGGGTAAAATACGGTTATTATACTCGCCCGAGCTAGATAAGAAAGTCGTAGAAATTAATAATCTTTCACCGAAGATTAGAACGAATTTTATATTTTAGTTATAAAAGAAATTTATAATACGAATCGGTTATTATATTACTTTAATACGTATTACGTAATTATTTAATAATATAATAATATAAAGATATATTAAGGTAGTTATAATACAGCGTATAATTAAAGTATTAAAATTTATTTAATTTAGATTATTCCTCGAGTTAAACTCTTAATATAGTTTATCTCCTTTTAATAATTTTAATTAAGATATATTAAGTTCTTATATAGACTCCCGGATAATATCTAAAGTATTTTAATAATTTATAAACTTATAAATAACCTTAGCGATATAATAAAACTAAAGTACCCTAGGAAGTAGTGTTACCGGGTAAAGAATATACGAGATTAAATACTTTATTTAATAGGATCGGAGCCTCCCCTTTAAATATATTATAAAGTAAAGGCGTTATTTATTAGGACCCGGAGTTATTTAATAAATATACCGGGTTAGTTATAAAGCTTAATACTTCCGTATTCGTTATATTATAATACGAAGGTAGTATCTACCCGGGAATAACGTAATTCGTTAGATATATTAAAGTTATTATTAAGTTAAATATCTCGGTAGTATTTATATTATAGAGGGAAGAAAGTATCTATTTAGGAGTAATATAATTTAGTTAATATACGAGGTTATTTATAAAACTCGGTACCTCCTTCGCTATCCTATCGTAGAATAACGGAATCGGCGGGTTATATATTATAGAATTTAACGAATAAACCGGGTTATTTAAAAAGCCGGGAGACTCCCCGTAAAGGATATTATTATTTTCGCGGATTACTACCGGAGGCGGTATTAAGGGCGAGAAAATATCTTTTATCGATCGTATAATATCCGTTAAATTAAATATAGAGCGATCTTCTAGAAGGTATATCTCGTTTAGCTCGGAATCGTTATTATCCGTCTTATTATAATTAGTCTTTTATTATAAGGGGGGAAAAGCTAGAGTATTTATAAACTCGTTATATTAAATATTATAACCTCGGGTTAAAATACTATCGAGGAAAGTTTTAGCGAAAGAGACACTATAATAAAGAGCGAGATTAATAATTACTCGGTCTTATAAAGTATTATTACTACGGAGATATTTATATTTATTTAAATCTGAATCCAAAAGATTATTTATAATATATATTATATTCGTATACCGTTAAAGACTAAACTAGGTCTTATACTCTTTACTATACTTTTCGTATCTCGTATTATAGTATTTACGAGCGAGATTTTTATATTCCTCGTCCTTTTATTATAAATACTTAAATAATCTATCCGATCTCTTATACGATTTCTTATAAATTAAGTAGGTATATTCTTTTAAAATCTTTTATTTTAAAGCCTCGTTCTCGTTTTTTAAAGATTAATTTTCTTTTTTTAATATTTGAATCTTACTCTTTAAAGACGGAGTACGATTATTAATATATTTCGGCGGTAGTTTAGGTTACCTTCCCTTACGAAGTATCTTTCTTTAAAATTTAGTCGGATCTTTTTTATTAAATAATTTAAGAGTTATCTAATTTCGTTTTTAACGGTAAGAATAAATATTCTTTATAATATAAATTATTAGAGAGCGATTAAGTAGGTAACGTAGGTTTAAATTTAAAATAACGGGACGGGGTTATTTTATTATAGAAACTTTTCGAGCGTTAATAATAATTATTTTAAATATTAAATCTAATTATATTAACCGAGTTTACGTATTTTTAAACTATTACCTCGGTTTCTACTTTTAGTAATACGGGGCGTTAAGTCTCCGTAATTAATAACCTTATTTTTAAATAGAAGAGCGATTATATTTATATAAGATTATATTTAGCCGCCGAGAGGGGTAATTAAAAGATAATTATATTATTAATCGATTAAGAAGTTAAAGTATCTTTAATAAATAAACGGGGCCGTATACTATTAAATCTTTCCGCGTAACTAGATTATAAGGAAGCGATTAAGTTCTTAATCGATAAAGGGGTATTAATATCGGCGGTTAATAATACCAAATATATAGCGCGTGATTTAGTAGAAGAGACGGGTAAAGAATATATTATTAAGGCTTTAGACGGTGAATAATCGGTAGGTTATATATTTAAAAATTAAATTATTCTCTTAACTCCGTTATTCTATTCCTTTTTTTATCCTAAAATTAAGTTTAATAGGAAGAAATACTAAATAAGGGGGGTATTTAAGTTAATACTTTTTAAAAGGAATAAAATAAGTAAGTCTTATAATTTCGTAAGGTTTTAGCCGACTCGCGATTAATTTTTAAAATACTAAATTTATTAACCCCTAGTTAATCTCGCGGTATATTAATTAACGAATTTATAATTACGCCTAGTCCCTTAGGCCGGAAGAATATTATTATCTTCAAAATTAATTCCGAATCCGATACTAATAATAAGTTAAGCCCTCTATTATCTAGGAGGAAGAGATTATATAAATCGATATAATTTATATTAAATAAATTCTTAAAAATAATCCCTCGTTCGAAAAATTATATTATATCCTCTAAATACTTTAATCTTAACGAGGTATATAGTATTATTTCAGATATCTATATTAGACTTCCGAGGTAAATCGATTCTAAGATTATAAAGAGAATTATTAAATTTAATACGGAGTATTAGAGTAAGTTTATTAATTATTTCTTAATATTAACTAAAGAACTCTACGAGAACCTGGTCTTTTAATAAATATAGAAAGTTTTTAAATATCTTTAATAAACCCTATACTACGATATAAATTTATATATTTATCGAGTATTCTTCGAAGAAGTATAATTAAATAAATCCTGCGCTAGGAGTAAATTAAACCTAATATATTTAATAATAAAGTAATGAACTTAGTTTATAAGAAGACGTATATATACGTAAAAGAATAAGAGAGTAAGAGTAATAGATTTACTATTAGATAGGCTCGTATCGAAAAGATTTTAAAGATTATAAAGGGGAGGATAGACTTATATCGATAAAATCATAAAGAGGAGGGCGGGCTTATATCGATAAAATTATAAAAGAGAGGATAGACTCGTATCGAAAAGATTTTAAAAAAGAGGGTAGGTTTATATCGATAAAATTATAAAAGAGAGGATAACCTTATATCGAAAAGATTTTAAAGATTATAAAGGGGAGGATAAAAGAGTAAGAGTAAATATTATATTATTAAATAAATATATATCGAGACGACCTTAAAGACCTTAGATAAACTATAAATAAAAGAATAAAAAGGTTAAATAATATACGAGTTTAATAATATCCGATTATCCGTCCGTTTAGAAGATAGGATAAAAGCTACTTTCTTTATAATCCTTTAAATATAATCTATAAGTACGGAAATATTAATTAAACTATACTAGAAATTTAATTAAAGTACGAATTACTAGTAAGAATAACGACGTAACTAATAATAACTATATTACTAGATAATAGGTAAATATAAATATACTACGCCCTACCTTAAAGCGTATATTAATCGTATATTCCTACTCTTTCTTTTAGTTATACTAAGGAAATATAAGTATTAAGAATAGAGGAGTAAATATTAAGAAAGGATATAAGATTTAAACTTTTAAAGGAGGAAGTAAGGTTTTAAAAGAGATATAAACTTTAAAGGAGGAAATAAAATTTAAGAGAAGAAGGGAGGTTTAAAAAAGATATAAATATTAAAAGAGGAAATAAAGTTTAATCGAGGTATAAATATAATATATTCCTACTTTTTCTTTTAATTATATTAAGGAGGTATAGGTATTAAAGGAGGAAACGAGGTTTAAAGGAGATATAAACGTTAAGGTTTTAAAGGAGGTATAATTATAGTATATTCCTACTCTTTCTTTTAATTATATTAAAGTATATACGTTAAGGGAGGTATAAATATTAAGGCTTTAAAGAAGAAAGTAAAGTTTAAGGAAATAAATCTAATAGGGTAGTATAAGGGTTATAACGATAATTATTAAATCTTCTATATCTTATCCTTCGTTTAGTAAATATTCTTTAATATAAATTTATTTAATTACTCTTACGTTTAGAGCGATATATTATAGGAAAGCGCCTAACGGAAAAAGAAATAGAATAATAAAAAAAATAGTAGTAAAGTCGTTTTTAAATAATTCGTATATACCCTAGGTACTTAAAGTAAAGACGATAACGGAGATAAGATTTACTAGAAAGATTATAACTTTCTTAAATATATTAATTAAATTAAAAGATCGATAAAACTATAAAATAAAGAAAGAATAAAAGATTAAAAGATAAGAAAAACCCTAGTAAATAATCCTTAAATAGAAGTAGTAAATACTCGGAGTAATTTTAAAAACCGTTTAAACGAGGCGTATTAAGGATCGATAAATTAAAGAGATACGAAACGGGTTCTTTCCCCGGTCGAAGGTTAAGGCGTACTCGATTTAGTCTAAATATAATAATTATTATATTCTCTAAATTATATAGATCGTCTATAGTTTAGTTATTAAGTTAGCGCTTTAACGGGAGGAGTTATATCTTATATTTTCGAATTAACCGTATCCGACGCGGTTTATTATTTATAGGAATCGATTCTCGAAGTATATAATACTTTATTTAACGAAGTATAATATATCTTCTATCTAACCCTCTAGCTCTTAGGACGATAAGGGTTTTTTATTAAAAATACCGAAGGACTTTTATATTTATTCCCTCTAGTATTCCTCTACTCTTATTTTATTAATATTTTCTAAATTTATTTTAACTTTTTATTATTTAGGTTATTCGTTATAAAGGCGAGTATTAATATTAGATTTAATTATCTCGTTTATACTTAATAGTCGCCTCGTTTTATATAATTATACTATTTTAGGTAATAAACTCGTATACGGCGTATATTAAGAGCGCTAAACCTTTATTACGTCTACGCTTAATAGTCGCCTCGTTTTATAAAATTATATTATTTTAGGTAATAGACTCGGGCTATAGATTTAAATATAAAATAAAATAAAAGTAAACGAGTTTTAATAGGTTTACCCGTATATTAATAATTAAGGTTTATAAGAGCCTATAGAGCCGATCTTATAAATTAGTAATCGTATATAATAAATAAGACTAAGCCTATAAAGAGGGTATAATAAGAAATTTACTACGTAAATATTATTAAAATAAGAACCTCGATATTCCCCTCGAAATATCCTTCGTTAATTATTTTAATAAGTACGTGGAAATAACGATACTTTTAAATATAGCTCTTATTTATTACTATCTTTTATCCGTAAATCAAATTAATTAATTTTTCCCTATAGTAAACTCCTTTCTACTACGGCTAGCTTTCTTCTTATTAAAATACTTAATTAATATTTAATATTATAATACCTAAAGTAGGCGGCGATTTATAGTATCTTTAGGAATTTAAAGTCCTTAAAGTAATTATCTAGTTCTAATAAAAGTATTTAAGATAAATAAAATAAGACCTAAAAAGAAGATAAAGTAGCCGTAGAGTTATCGAATTAAAATAAGAGTAGTTCTTAAGAGGGTAATACGACGTAAAAGAAATAATAAATAAGTCGGAAGTTTATTAAAATACGAGCCGGAGAAATACGGTAGAAGGTCCTTAAGCGGTAGAATAAAGAAATTAAATATTTTCTCGACGATTATAATTTATAATAAAGAGATTTAGGTTTTCGCTTCGAATATAATTTCGAGTTACTCGATATATACTTCTCGATCTTTTATCTTAATAATTATAATATTCTTTACGTTAATATATTAATAGGGTACTAAAAGTCGATTTAATTTATTCTTAAAATTATTTATATTTGAAAACTTTAGTTAAATATTTCGTTCTTATAAATTAAAAAGCCTAATAATCGAATCTAAGGTATGAAAATAAAAGAAATTTCTAGTTTCCTATACTCTCCTTATAGTATATACGCGCGGTAGGTCGTCGTTATCTCTTTATAACTTTTATTTATTCTATAACTTCTCTTCGTATTTAAAAGTTTTTATAAACTCTTTATAAACTTTATTATATTCCGTAAAATACTCTCTTATTAGATAATCTACGCCTTAGCCGGTTAATTAATAGGGAGGATTTTATATTTATATCGGTAATAAATATATTTACTCTAGGTCTATAAGACGTTTAATATACTATTACTCGTTAATATAAATATTATTTTAATAAATATCCGTAAGGGTAAAGAGGAAAGATCTATTATAAAGATCGCGATTTATAAAATAAAGTAAGACCGCGCGTATTCCTATTATAACGGTTATTTAGGCTCGGTAGTCCGGTTTATTATTAATCGAATTAGATTAATATCGTAGCCGACTATCGTAATATACTAAGAGATTAAATATATACGGCTTTACGGCGGTATAGATATCCTTTTTAGTAATATTAATTAATATCCCTCTATTTTCTAACTTTTAGAGTCGTAGAGTTAAGGGCCGATTAACGAGATTTAATACTCCTACGTTATTTAAAGTAAAAGATTTAATCCGCGTTAATAGTATTCGACCTAATAAAAGTATTATTCGAGATAAATCTCTAAATAAATTAATTCTCCGATTTTTATCTTATCGTTTTTTTTTTAAAACTCCGATAATATAACCCCCTCATCTTCTTCGATATACTCGATAAAGAGGTATCCCGGCTTTAGGTTATATAATTAACGACGGTAAAAATATAAATATAAAGAAAAATAATAAAATAAGGAGTATAATTACCGGCGAAAATATTCTATAAAGCGGACGTACTATAATATACTCCCTAATAATATAAACTATAAAAAAAGTATTAAGTTATAAGTTTCTAAATACTAAGATTCGTATTATTTACGTATTAATTATTATAGAAAATAAAGCCTAATAATTAGAGAATAAAAACGTTAGGGTAATTCCCTTAAATCCAAATATACGTAGCGGCTTTATAATATAGTTTCTTTTTTATATTACTAAAGAAGTCCTCCTCGCCTACTTTATATAATAGAGGAAATCTAATTATAACTCGTTTTTTTAGACGCTTTTTCTAATCTTTAATTTAAATAAATAAATATATATTAAAACTTCCGTAGATCTAGTTATTTAAAGATATAAAATAATAATTTCTCTTTTTATTTAAATTTAAGTAATACGATACGATAGCCTCGATCTTAATATTATAATCGAGGAGATAAACTAAAAAGTTAACTTTTTTATCCTAGTAGGTTAATCGCCGGGATATATTTTACTCCTCTTCGAGAGTTATATTTAATATAATCTCGCCGTTAAGGGTTCTTAAAGTCGTTACGTAAATACTAAAGTCCGTGGATATAACTCTAGAGTAGTATAATAATAATAGAAATCTTATTAAGAAAGTACTTCTAATATTAAATATTATTATTTATTAATAACTAAAATCTTACTACGTGTTAAAATTAATACTATAAAACTACCTCTAGCGGCGGTTTAGATAATTATTCGGTAATTTATATAAAGCGGCTAAACGATTTTTATATTTTAATTATTAAAACTAGTTATTAAAATTATTAAGTTTAAATTATAATGAATACGTTAGTTTAATATAACTACCGTAGCTCCCTTCTAAATAAATATCTCTAGTATTTATTAAACGAAATCGCTATCTTCTTAAATATCTATTAAGCGGTTATAATATTTTATATTTATATATAAATCTTCCGGCTATATCTTCCGAAGACGAGAAATTACTAAATATATATACGAGTATATTTTAATAAATAAAACGTATTAGCGCCGTATTTATTACGAGAATATTTTAATTATACCTTAATTAAAATAAGTATCGTAATATCTTTAATATATTTTTAAAAGAGAGAAGAGAGAATTAGCCGTCTAATATAACGTTATTCGTTTATATTATTAAATAATTATATCGAAATTCATTATATAATAAATTATCGCCCGATTACTTTTAGAACTCGGGATCCTATTATTATTATAATTATCCCGCCTTTCTACCTATACGTAAATCGAGTATTATCTACTATCGGGTTATAATATCACCGAAAGTTAATTCTTCGCTCGTTTAATTTTATTAAGTTTTTATCGGTCTATCGATAATAAGATATAAATTTAATTATATAGTCTAGGTTTTAACTATAATCCTTATTCTTTTAAAAAATCTAATTATATTATCTCGCTCTCGGTTAACTTAGTTAAATTATTTATCTAAAAGTATCCGAGGAAGCCCCTAAGGTAAGGAATAATTACCGCTATTAAACTATAGGCTAGTAAAGTCTACTATAGTATTAAGAATTTAACCGTATCGATACTAGGTCTACCGTACTCGCGGAAAAATATATATAATATTAGATAAACGATAAATAAGGCAGGAATATTAATATAGTTTAAAGATATTAATTAAATTATATTTAAAAATATTTATATACCCGAGGCGGAAGTAAAATACGTTAGTTATAATAAACTTTATTCGAATCTTTATATAAACCGTCGAAAATAAATAGGTAGCTAGTAGGACTATAATTAACTCTAAGAAAATATTAATTACTATTACTACCGCTTATCGCGCGATTTAGTAACGGTTATTAACTAGCGGTAACCGGGTAACGGTAATTAATTCTCTACTTTATTTATATATTAGGAGGTCTTTCCTGAGTTAAATATATCTTTTAATAAATAGCCGACACTTATTATTAGTATTAATATAATAGTCTAGTAACCGAGAATAATAACTAATATATTATATAGTCGCCAGGCTCTTTAGTGCCCTCTTATAAATACTATTCGTAGGAATAAAATAGTACTACACTTTATAAAACCGAGCGATAATAGTATTAATAATATAGAAGCGAATATAAACTAGAGATACTATATCAATATAACTACGGATATTTCTTACTATTAAATACTATACCTTCCCTAGAGTCCCGAGTAAAGTAAATTATAAACTACTCGTACTTCTACCGGCGCCTCTATTAAGTACGGTATAAATTATAACCTATTATATAAAGTTAATAAACTAGTATATTATTAATATATCTCCTACTCGTAGGTAGAGGCGAAACTAATATAAATAATATTTAGGACAATATCGTCTAGCGCCTAATACTTTAATTTAATAATTAATTATACGAAGAGGAATAAATAGAAGTAAATTAAAAATAGAGAAATCGTTATTTATAACGGTACTTAATAATCTATAAATATTTATTTAAAGAAGCGTGGATCCTTAGTTACTAAGGACGATATTATTAAATAACGAGTAAATATAAGGCGAGGTTCTTATCCGAGGATATCTTAAAGAATATTATAAATATCTCGTCTATATTTAATTAGATAAGGGTCGACGATTATATTAAGTCTTAAAGGTACTATAATTTAAATAAGGAGCGCGTTTATACTATATTATTAAATAATAAAGGCTTAGGACGTAGGAGCGAGGCGAAAGGGAAGGGTAATACTATAATAAACTCTTATCCGGTATATTAAATATAAATTTCTTCGTTTCTAGATAGTCTAGTAACTACTAAATTAAGTCCCGGGTATTTTAATTTAATAACTATATATATACCTAAAACGTTATTTAATATTCTTAATATAAAGAATAAAGTTTTATAGAGGCTTAGGTAGGATATCCCTATTTATTATTTTTCTACTTATTCTACTAAATAATATTAATATTAGATTAATAACTCTATTAGAGGGTCTAAATACTCTAAAAGCTATAATTCTTTATACTCTAAAGTATTTACGATTAAGAATACTTTATCGAATAAAAAGTTTCTAGTATTATTAGTAGAGGCTAAATTATTAACTTATACCTAAAGTTATATAGAGGAATAATCGTAGTATAGTATATAGGTAGTAGAGTAATAATATAATTTAAAATATTTATTATATCCGTTATTATTACTCTAAAGGGTCTAAACTTATTTAATTAATTAACGGATCTAGTAAAGCGATTATATTTTCGGGGAGAGGAGATTATTAATTTACGATAATAATATAAATAGTATTTTAATAGCGGACTAAAATATCTAGTTTAAAGTTATAACCGGGGAAACGGAATTTTATACTTAAGTTATTAATCCGAGTCTAATAATTTTCCTTCCCCGGCCCGTATTAATATAGTTCTAGAGATTTAGGGTTAATTTAATATTAATAAAAAACTCTTAACCTCTCTCCTCTCGGAATAATAATTATAGATATAAGAGTTTTAAATTCTTTTCCTACTAAAACCGGGAGGTTTAATAATATATCGGTTAAACGTAGGTTCTAGTCATTATAGAAGGCTAATAAATTTACGGTAGACGAAGAGTTAACTTATTTTCTATTAACCAGCCCTTATTTTAACGGCGGGTACCGCGTACGCTTAAATTTTTAATTTATTTTCGTTTACCCCCGTTATACGCGAGTCCACCGTCTCTATTATAGAGTTTTATATTAAGTTACGTTAAGCTACGATTATATTATAAAGTAATTTCATTAAACCCTAGACCGCGTTATCTTTAAGAATAAATATATTATAAAATAAAAATAACTAACCTAAATCCGGGCTCGACGTATATTAAGTTATCGATATTATAAAAAAAGATACTAATAAGAAGCTAGGTACCGAGTACGATTAATATAATATAATATATATAAGAAGGAAGTAAGAACTACGTCGCGATTTCTAGTTCTTTAATATTTAGGGTTTTACCGTTATATTAAGATATTTATAAAAATACGTCTTTATATTAATTATAATTTTAATTAAATTTTACGGAGTCTAGGTTTATATTAATAAGATTTCGGTAATAATAGTATTTTATCGCTACCTAATAAAGATATAATAAAGAGCGTATAGATATTCCTTATTACTTATTACGATATATTCTTCGTAGTACTTTATAAATACGCTTATCCTAATCCTTAAACGAGATATTAATCGATATTATAAATTATAACTAAAATAGTTAGTATTACTCCTATAGCGTAGGAGATTAAATATCGAATTAAGTTTATAATAATCGTTAACGGAATCGATAAAAGAGGGTAATATTACTAATACTCTAAGTATACGGTTATTTAAAATTCATAAAGAGTAATAATTAATAAAAGGCGTAGTTATACCGCCGAAGTATTAAAAGTTCCTATTATATACTATTAAATATCTTTACGTATTAGGCTAGTACGCCTCTTTAATAAATATTTATTATATTACTAGCTAATAAATCTAAACTATTATCGTCTTTACGAATCCGAATTATATAATTTATACTTAATAGACTACCTTACTCGCGTAGGCCGTCGTTATTATATCTATTTTTTTCAATATAATAATATTCCGAAAATTACCTATATTAGAGGGTATCGTCATATTTATTTATATCTTCGAGTTTTATATATTCATTATCGTCCTCTAGTATATATAATATATGAAGATTTATATAACTGGAGTAATAAACGGATATTAGTTAACCTTTACTATACTAGAGTAATAACTCCGAGGAGCGACTTATTTATATTAACTATATTTTCGTTTAATAGTTAGTCTAGTTCCGGTATTACTTCCCTTATTAATATAAACGCGGTAATCGGTAATATTATCGGTACCGATTTAAATATCTATTTAGTAGAGAAGTTGAAAAATACTTTATAAATCCTACCTCGCTTAATAATAGCGACAGTCGTAATAAACTACGTATTAGGTTTTATTACTATTAATATATTCGCCTAACTCGACTTCTAAAATCTAATATCAATTAACTCTTATATAATTATATTAGTATTATATCTCGGTAACCTAGATAACGTAATTAACTCCCTAATTAATTAACTATATATCGAAGTACTCCTTAATACTACGCGATCACGTAGTATTATAATTACTCTAACTACTATAATACTCGTCCTATTAACCTCCTATACCGTGAATATTATTATAACTAGTTTAAAGTAGTTATAATCCTTCGCTCGTAATAATAAACCCCTATTTAATATATAACTTACACGAGTATAACCGGCCTAGGATATATAAGTCTCTTATTATATTTATTTATACTATTTCTTATAAATCGCTTTATACCTATTAACGGTACTTTAAGTCCGATAAACGTAATAACGGTTTCTTTAAACTTTACGATTATCCTCGCTTATATCGTAATTAGAAGTACTATTATATACGGAGTATTTATTATTTTAGTTAATTCCGGTCTTTTAAATAATTATATAATCTATATAATATATAAATTAGCTTAACGGTAGAGGTATATATAATTATTTTAAATAATGAGTAGGTATCCTTTAGAAGTATATTCGCGGTAAATCTTTCCCTTTATCTCGATTTAAATTTAGAAAAGTAGGTAATATTATTAATATTATAACTATATCTTTTCTATTTATCGCGTAGATTTTCTAATTTTTTCCTAGTATACCGAATCCGACTAGGATGTTTATAAATTAATAAATAACCGGCTAAAGTAATACTAGTATATAATATATATTAATTATACGTTCTACTAGTAGGTCGATTATAATCTTTAACGCGGTTATTATCTTTTTTACGATTTACTATATAACGACCGTACGGTATAAATATATAGGATTAGTTATATATATTAAAAGGGATACGTAAAAGAAACTAAAAGACTCTATATATATAACTATAAGAAAAAAGTATATAGTTAAAGTCGAACGATCGGAGAGTAATACTTTAATTTAATAAGTCTAGTACGTCCTCTTTACGGATTAATATATATTCTCGAATATAAGAAAGTATAGAGGAGTAGCGAGAAAGTAGTAAAAAAATATAACGGAGTATAAGAGAGTAGAGGGGAGTATAGAGGAGTAAAGCTCTAAATTCGGGGGTAATATATATATTTATTATAAATATTAATAATAGGATTTTTATTTAATAGTCGAACGATTTAAAGTCTTAAAAGTAACGAGTTAAAGTCGGAAATTATTAATAACTTTTATAGGATACTCTTGATTCGTTAAATTAAATAATTTTAACCGCGGCTCCTTAACTAAAGAGGCTCAGCTATATATTATCTAATATAAAACTTAAGTAAACTTCTAATATTAAAGACCTACCTAACTAGATATAAGAGAAATAAATTTATTTAATTATCCTTCGTACGTTTAGAGGATATAGAGAAGTTAAATATTTATTATTCTTCCATTTAATATTTATTACCGGGTAACTATATCTCTTTAACTTTAAATTAGGATAATATATAACTTCGGTCCTTTACCTATAGAGCGTAATTATATTAGAATTTTACTAGTATAATTATGAAGCGGGGATAGTCTAGATAACTTTATTAATAAAGATAACTTCTTTAATATACTATCTTTATATCGAGAATATAATGAAATAAGGTTTAATTAAGAATATTGGAAATATTAATTCTCTTTACGAAACCCTTATAAAAGGATTAAGGAAGAGAGATAATATAGAAATAGTTTTTAAATATATAGAAGGATACTTTATATTTACTAGGTTAATATTAATATTTTAATATCGTCGCCCCCCGAGTATTTATTTCGATAGTTAATAACGTAACTACCTTAGGTATAACCCCGTTAAATTTACTTCTTTAAATCTTATTTATTTAAATCTATACCTCCCTTCTCTCCTTCCTTCCTTCTACTATTTATATACCTCTCTTACTTCTATTATTAACCTCGATTAATATTAAATTAAATATACTCACTAGGATAAATACTCGTATTAATATATTAAATCTACTCGATTAAGGAAGCGGACTTACGTACGCGGTTATAAATACCGTTATTTACGTCTTTAACGATAACTTTAAAAAGAGTTAATAATCCTCGATATTTAAACCTCGTTTAACGCTAGATCTTACTCCCTTATATTTATCGCTCGCTTAATACTAAATCTTTATTCGCTAGTTATACCTCTTTAACGTATTTAGGAAGAGTAGGAATATATATTTAATATACGTATTTAGTTATTTTTGATTTTTCTAGTAATATAGTTCTTATTAATAATTCGTGCTTTAATTAAATTTCTAGTACGGTTTAACTAATTATTACGTAATAGTTATAAGTCGTAAATCGTATATATATCGTTATTTAATTCGTATTATTACTTTACTCGTAAATCTCTTTTCCCTAGACGATTCTATATTTTAGAAGTTTATATAGTTATTTAACACTCTTATTTTTATCTAGTATTAGAGTTTCTACTTTTACTCTCTTATCCTCCTCTTTATCTAATAGTAAATTTTCTACTTTTACTTTCTTATCCTCCCCTTTATCTAATAATAAACTTTCTACTCTTACTCTCTTATCCTCCCCTTTATTTAATAGTAAATTTTCTACTTTTACTCTCTTATCCTCCCCTTTATCTAGTAGTAAATTTTTTACTTTTACTCTCTTATCCTCCCCCTTATCTAGTAGTAAATTTTCTATTTTTACTCTCTTATCCTCCCCCTTATCTAATAATAAACTTTTTATTTTTACTCTCTTATCCTCCCCCCTATCTAATAGTAAACTTTCTACTCTTACTCTTTTATCCTCTCCCTTATCTAGTAGTAAACTTTTTATTTTTACTCTCTTATCCTCCCCTTTATCTAATAGTAAATTTTTTATTTTTATTTTTTTATCCTCCCCTTTATTTAATAATAAACTTTCTACTCTTACTCTCTTATTCTTCCGCGTATATACGTATACGGATTTTACGAAGATATATTTAAATTAATACACGTACCTTCTCGTAAATTAAATTTATTACTTTATCGTTAAATATATTAAATTTTAAATAATTATCTCGAGACCGAATGGTTTTAAGGGAAGCTACGTATATATAATCTTTAAAATCTTTTCGATACGGGTTTATCTAGTCGTAAATTTTCTACTTTTACTCTCTTACTCTTCTATATATATACGGGTACGGACTTTATAATAATATATTTACGATAACGTACCTAAATTAATATATATATTTTCTCGTAAACTAAACTTATTACTTTATCGTTAAATATACCGGGTTAAATTTACTCCTAATATAAAATTTATTTAATTATCTTATATTATACCGAGTATACTTCTTCGAAAAATACCGGATAAATATTTAAATTTATATCGTAATATAGGGTATAGGGTTTACTAGTGAAATCCAAATTTATATCGTAATATAGGTTTTATTAACGATATCCAAGATTATATCCTAGTATAGGGTTTACTAGTAATATCTAAGATTATATTATAGTATAGATTTTATTAACGATATCTAAAAACTTTTTATATTTATTAAAAGACCGGGTTCTTTAAGATAGAAGGATAATTTAATAAATATATAAAATTAAATATACTTTTAGGTCGCAGTCTTAATAGTATTATTTAACTTTAGTTACTTCGTAGAAGTCGCCTTAACTATAATAATAATTCGAAAAGTAGCGACTATAATAGAAGTTATATAATAATAAATTATATATATAAATAATAGACGTAGACGCGAAGAGAAAGATATATAAGAATAAATCGCTAGTTAGGTTTAGACTAGCCTCGCGCTAGAATTCTAATCTCGAAAATAAAGGTAAACTACTATTTTTATAAATTATTAAATACTCGAAAACTACGTTAAGACCTTATTTTTATATAGGAAAAAGTCGACCGTTTAAGACCCTAGTTCTTTATTATTAATACTCCTATAACGCTAAATATTTACTCCTCGGTTTTATCGATATTCTAGTTATTACTATTATTCGTTTATATTATTCTACGGCCTCGTTATTATTAGAGTTAATATCCCTAACACTATTACTAAGGGAAATTATTAAGACTCCGCGGTATCGGCCCGATTTTTAAATTAATTATAATATTTCTTACCCGTAATTACTTTATAGTAGTAATATTATTTTCTAAGAGTTTAAGTTAAATTCATTTCGCTAGCGCCTCTATTATAGTTATAACTACGACCGATAACCTATATATATAAACTGGACCAAGATATTTTCGAATTAAAAAAAGCGAAAACTATAAAATCCGAAAATAATAAACGTAAAGTAGATATTTTAGATAAATCTAATATCCTAGTACCTTCTAATATCCTAGTATTAAAGAAAACTCGCTTAACCGATATTATAATTATAAATACTAAAATTTATATTCTCTTTTAGGAGCCGTAGCGTCCTTCGTAAAACTCTTTAATAAGAATTAATCTATTAAGACTATTAAAGAGGAGATATTTAATCGATCCTTAATATTAATTAAGGACCTCTACGAGAACCTTAGTCTTTTAATAAATATAAATAGTTTTTAAATACCGTTAATAAACCTTATACTACGATATAATTTTAGATATCTATCGAGTATTCTTCGAAGAAATATACTCGGTATAATATAAGATAACTAAACTATTTTTATAATAGGAGTAGGTTAAACTAAGTATATTTAATAATAAAGTAATAAACTTAACTTTAAGAGAAAGTACGCGTATTTATAATATCGCGAGGTCCGTATATATATATACGTATTAAATAGATTTTAAAAGATTAAAGATATATAGTTTCCCCTAAAACTAATATACTCGTATCGAAAAGATTTTAAAGATTATAAACGGAAGAATAAAAGAGTAAGAATAAAAAGTTCACTATTAAATAGGCTCGTATTAAAAAGATTTTAAAAATTATAAATACGTAACTTCCTCTAGAATCTTTTAATTTATACGAAGAGACTATTAATAATAATATTATCGGGGGATCTTAGATTTACGAGCGCCTTTTTCTTAAAAAAATAAAATACTCTCGGTATTAACTTCGCTTTTATTATAATAGCCGCCGATATTATCTTTATTTTATTTTTATTAAAAAGCGCCGCGGTCTTTAATAATCTCTAGTTAAGTATATTAAAACGAATATTAAAATTATTATTACCGTTATAATAATTACTCCCCTAAATAATCTAAAGATTATACGAATCGATATAATATATACCGAATAAAAGTAGGTATCGAGTAAGGATTTAATATCGAGTAAAGAAAATTATAGGTATATATATTAGGATAATAATCTAACCCTTCTTAAAATTATTATTAAAGATATAAATAACGGTATTATAACCCGTATATAAATCCGCTTCCTTAGTCGAATAAATTTAATATATTAATACGGGTATCTATTTTAATAAATACGTTTAGTTTAATAATAATAAAATTAATAAAGATTCGTAATAAAAGTAAAGAAGGTATAAATTTAAGGAAATAAATAAGAAAGTAAGGTTTAAAGAAATAAGATTTAAGAAAATAAAATTTAAAGAAATAAAATTTAAGGTAATAAAATTAACGGGGTAGTAACTAACTTCTATATTCTAATTTATATTATTAATTATCGAAGTAAATATTTAAGGTACGGACTAATTAGAATTATCGTAGGCCCGTCGGTTAATAAAATCGAAATCTTTCGATTCTAGAGTAAAGAGAGGGTATATAAGAAATCAAAACTATCCTAGGCTTTAACGTATTCTAAATATAATTTAATTTAATTAAGTTTTAGCCACTAGCTAGTTATAGAGGTTAACGCGGTGAAAATAGATATATTAAATAAATAATCTAGACTATAGTTTATATAGTATTATAGTATAAATACTTAAAGTATTTAAAAAGTTTCTATTAGCTCGTTATAAAATAAAAGAGGTATCCTTAATTAATATAACTTTCTAGATAACGCGATAGTTATCTTTATTATCCAAAATTACTACGAATCTTTTATAATCCGGCTATATAGTTTTAAACGAACTCGAATCTTTATCGAAGACTCTTTTACTACGCCGTCTTTATTATAAATTATATTTAATTATTATTTCTTTTCTCCTTCTTTTATATACCCCTTTAATTCTCCTCGTACTTCTTTATACTCTCGTACTTCTTTATATTATATATATTTATAATTTTAAATTCTATAATCTCCTTTTAATAAAGTTCCGAGGATAAATAATAAAATAATAAAATAAACTCTATCTTCTCTAAATTTTAGAAACGGATTTATAGGTTAAAGTTTAAAAAGATTATCCTATACCTCTTTAATAGATTACGAGATAGGTATCCTATTATTAATATAATTAAATATATATTATTAATAATTATACCGTAATAGTATTTTATACCGGAAGGTAGATAAAAAAAATCCTATAATAATATTAAGGTATTCTTCGGTAGGAATTAAAATACTTTATAATTTATAAGATATTCTTTAATTAAGAGACCTATTACGTTATTTAAAAGAGAGGCGTAGCGACGGGAGTTAATTAAAAGATAAAACCTATATTCCTTTTTAGATATAGGTGTTACCTCCGATCGAATAACCGAATCGTAGAAATTATTAATAGAAGGTTTATAGCTCCTAGTATACGTCTCGTTATTAAATAATAAATAACCTAGAGGTAGATCTTCGACGTTTACGGTATAAACTATATCTAAAATTAACGTAGTAGGTAAAGTTATTATATAATTACTCGAATAAAGAAATATTAAAGGTTAAAAATAATAATATTCCTTCGGACCCTTAATTCTAGACTAATTAACCTCCGAACCTTCGACGATTAATAAATCTCCGGTATATAGGTCTTATAAGAGATTTAGATATTTAAACGGTAGTAGACCCTCTTCGGAATTATTTAAAGAGGTTTAAGGTAGTTACCGTTAAATTTTAATTATTTTTAATCGACGAGGTAGTAAAGAATAAGATAACGAAGGCGGATTATTAATAATCTTTAATAGTATAATAAAATAAGTATTATCTACTAGGAAGCGATAGTAATAATAATAGAATTTTTTATCGCCCTCGTCGTCTAGTATAAATTTATATCGGTTATATAAAATATAAAATTAACCGTTATATATCTAAAAATGAGTTTCCTTACCGGGTATACCGTTAATAATATTTTAAAAAAGAGCGGATATAACGCGTTAATTATTTTTATAATCGTAGTAGTTTATAGCCTAATCGGGTATAAAATCTTAAGAGCGAGAACTAAATCTACGAGAATAAAAGGTAAAGATTAGGTATCGTCCGTCGGTATATACTTTTTAATAATAATTATTCTCGGAGTATTTACGGATTAAACGAATACGGCTTTCTAATAGGATATTCTTTCGGATATTAATTACGAATAAATATCTTTAATCTAAACCCTACTCTAAGTTAAAGAGTTTAAATACTAGTATTCTATATTTAAATATTATAATTTTTATAGTAAAACCGCTTTAAAGAAATCTATATATAGCGCTCGTAAAGACCGGTTAACGGGAAGCTTCTATAACTAATAAAAACTATATATCTATAACGAGCTCCGTCTCTACGGTACCGTAGATATTTAATATTCGAATTTTCGAGTCAACGGCGTAGACGACTATACCGGCTATATAATAATACCGATTATTATAACCGAGAAAGACTATAAAAGACGGCCGAGTTTAAATAAAATTTAATCTAGTTATATATACTTTAAGTATCGTTTTCCCGTAGTTAATAGTACCTTAACTAGCTAGTTTTATTTTATTTAAAGATAATATACGTATCTAGATCTAATTAGTCTTATACCGCTATAAAGAAAATTATATTATAATATCCTTATTATTATATATATATAATAGATATTCTTTTTTAATAAATCGGATAGACCTTTCCTAAAGATTTTTAGGTTAAAAAAATCGTCGAGATAAAAATACGATATTACGTTAGTTAAAATCTCGACTAATAATATTAAAATCGAAGGTATTATCTTTTAAGCTATAACCCGATAATAATATAAAGATTTATAAATAAAAGGGTTTATTTAATAGTTAACGCGGAACTATTAATACCGACGTTAAACGGATAGTCCGCGCACTAAAATTTAGGTAGAGTAACTATTAATATAAAATATACTATAAAGTAAAAAAAGAGTATACTATAAAGTAATAATAAAGTATATTATAAGGTAGGAATAGGGTATAATATAAATAATAATAGAGTATATAATGAAGTAATTATAGAGTATATTATAGAGTAATAATAGGGTATACTATAAACTAGTAATAAAATATACTATAGAGTAATAATAAGGAATATATAGGAGAAGTAATATTATATACGGGGGTTAATAATAGGCCATATATAGAGCTAGTAATAGGGTATATATAAAGGTAGTAATGGGTTATATTATGAAATATACTATCGAGTATACTATAGAGTAATGACGGAGTATACTATAGATTAGTAGTAGGGTATACTATAAAGTAGTATAGAGTATATAATAGAGTATATTATGAAGTAGTAATAAGGTATACTATGGAGTAGTAATAAATCATAGTGTAGAGTAGTTACTATAAAGTAATAATGAAGTATACTATAAATTAATAGTAGAGTATATTATAAAGTATACTATAAAGTAATAATAGGGTATACTATAGATTAGTAGTAGAGTATACTATAGAGTAGTATAGAGGTAATAGTAGGGTATACTATAGAGTAGTAATATAACGCAATGGGCTATATCATAGAGTATATTATAAAGTAGAAATAGGCTATATTATGAAGTAATAATAGGGTATATATCACTCTATAATATACTCTATAGTATATTCTATAATTACTTCATAGTGTACTTTATAGTATATTTTATAGTATGGCCCATTACTACCTCTATATATAGTTTATTACTACTCCTATATATACCCTATTATTACTCTATAATATACTATATTACTACTCTATAGTATAACTAATTACTACTCCATAGTATATCTCATTACTACTCTATAGTATATATTATTATTACTTTATAATATACCTAATCCCTACTCTATAGTATACTTTATTATTATTTTATAATAGAAGGGTTTACTACTTAGTGGGCTAAACCGCCCCGTGGGCTACCCTACTCTAACTTTACTATTATAGATTTTAATACTATAGTTTCGTAGGTAAATTTATAGCGGTTATTAATTACTATAGTCTTTTTACTAAAACTTTTAGTTATATTAATATAATTCGTAAATTAGGTAATTTAATTATTTATATTTAAGCGGCCCCTAAAGCTAGATCCCGGAGTAGGAAAATTAAAATCTTTAAATACTCCGCCTTAATAGGCTAGCTCACTAGGCGGTAAATCCTTCTATACTTTATTCTTACTTTATAGTATACTTTATTCCTACTTTATAGTATACTTTATTATTATTTTATAATATACTTTATTATTACTTTATAATATACTTTATTATTACTTTATAGTATACCCTATCGTTACTTTACTATTACTTTATAATATATTTTATTATTACTTTATAGTATACTTTATATATACGCGTATATATAGACTATATTATAAGGGTGGACGGTACTCGTCTCTATATACCGGAATTATTATAAAAATAGAGGATGAAAAAGATATTTACCGTACGTATTAAATTAATTAACTAAAAATCTAATCTTAATTCACCTACGTTATTCGATTTTTAAATTATTATTTTCGTCCTCTCTTATTTATCTTCGCCTTTATCTCTATTTTTATTAATAATTTAAATATTACCTCTAGCTCTAAATAAAGTAATAGATTATTTTCTTTACTCGTATAACCGACGTTAAAGTAAAGTATATTATTCCTTTTACTTTAAGTTAGACCTTAATTAAAATTTATATAAATAATATTCTTCTATTTATTCCGAGTCTTTCTCTTCTATATTTATAAAATTATATTTATTAACTATTAAATCGGCCGGATATTTATACTCGGAATATCGTATATAAAAGTAGTTAGTGTATAAACCCTCGGTATTAATCGCGGTAAAGAATCGATACCGATAATACCGAATTAAATTATAATTTATTATATCGTTTAGGGTCTACTTCCCGCGTACTTTTATTTTATATCTTTATTTTATTTTAATTTTATTAAACTTCTAGCGAATTTAATCTCTTCCTACTTCGAGATCTTAAATATTATAATTATCGATCTTTATAAAGGTTTTAGTAAACGAGGGGGTTAATAAATAAATAATTAAAGAAATTATTAATATAAAATCGTTCTAAGGCTCTTTTATCCTATTATCCGTATATTAATAAATAATAAAGTACGTAGAGTATTATTAGAGTTTAAGTATATTTTTCTTCCGAAATTCTTCGCTTTCCTTTATTACTTTAGTACTCCGTCGTTTACGGGTTTATTTTAAGAGAATTTAGAGTTCGGATATCTTTACTAAAAATTTATAAATATTAATATTTTCTTTAAAGTATCTAGTTCCCGTATATACTCTAAGATAAATAATATCTTATAGATATAAAGTACGAAAGAGATTACTACTATAGCGGAAATAAATAAATAATAAGAATCTATTATAAAAGTAATAAAATATTCTCTCGTCGAGGGTACTATAGAGTAAGAGAAATATAATAATAAATAGGGATTTAGGCGCTTTTAACTTTAAAGTAAAATTATTAATAAGTAAATATAGGGCTATTAGGTTTTATTCGCCGATTTTAATTTAATCTAGTCTAAATATACTTACTCGCTTTATATATACTATTTTTATCCTCGATAAAGATTAAGTATAACGGGTAAGGATTTATTAATATAAAGATCGGTTTACGAACTATAGTTTAAGATATTATTAATAATTTTATTTCCTATAAAAGATAAATCTTAAATTAAGGACGTTAGAAGCGATTAAAATTTTACGTATTAATACCGTATACTAGAAGAACTATAAAATTATTTATTTTCGTTTATTTAATCTAGGAAATTTTATATATTTTATTTACTCTTATTATAATTAAGCCCTTAAATTATTTCTTTTAGTTATATATATAATTTAAGGGACACTTTATACCCGGGTCCTTTTAAATTATTCGTAAAAACGTTACGAACCTAAAGAATTAAAAAGAAATATTTTATATTAAATATTTCCTTTTTACTAAAAGCTTTAGATTAAGTCGTACGGACTATATTTTTAATTTATTACGGGTTTCTTATAAATTTATTACGTCCGAAGTACGGCGAATAATAAGTAGAAAAGAAATAAAGAACGAGAGGTAAAATAAAGAAAAGAGTATTTTATACCTCTCGTCCGTTAATATTATAATTAAATAACTTCGAGTAATTTTTCTTTATAATCTTTATAATATTTATACCCGGTAATACTTTAATTTTATTAATAAATAATTTCTAGATATTCTTTCTAGCCTTAATATCGAGTTCTCCGTATTTAATCCCGATATAAATACGAGATACGAAAGCCTCGTTAAATATTACGATACGATTAATTATTAGAAAGAGTACGCCTTAGAAATATTCTAGTATATATAGAAAGATATTAATAAACGTATTACGACCGATATCGTAAAACTCCCGCTTTTCGAGGAAGACGTTTACCTCGTTAATAAATAAAACCGTACCTTATATATAAACGACGTCGAGTATTATAAAGAGGCTCTTCTCGATATCGCTACTTTTTATTTTAAACTTTTTAATAGATACCGCCTAAGATATAAATTAATTTATTATAGGATTAGACGTAGCGAAACTAAAATAAAGTAGTTTCTTAAATAGCTCGGCGATACTTTTAATTATAAATATTTTTCCTATACTAGGCGGTTTATATAATATTATTATAAAACTACGCCCCTTACCTAAACGGAAATATTAATATAATCGTATATACTAGATCTAAACTTAATATTAACTTTATATAATATCCTTAATATTCTTCTTAACTTTATATATATAAAACTCTACGAGAGCTTTAAGAGTATCTTTCTAATTATATAATATAACGAGCGAGTCGAAAGCGCCTTCGTTTTACTTGATATTATTAATACTAGAAATAATAAACTCGATTTAAAATTTCTCGCTAAAGTTAAAGCCGAGTACGATAAGATTTATAATAAGATATTCTTTATTAATAAACTCGCGTTTATTAAGATTCTCTCGTTTTAAAATCTCCTCGATATCCTCTTTTTAAATTACGTTACCCTCTTTATCGACTAGTAAATTAATAATATAATAAATATCGCTTTTTTTATCTTTAATTAACTTCTTTTTAGGTTTCGGCTCCTTCTTTTTATTATTAAATTAAATCGTATAATATTCGCCCTCTTTATTTAAGTTACTCTCGGATTTATTATTATTATAAAATTCTAAATTACTAAGGATATCCTTATCCTCGGATTTAAGTATAGAAATAAAATAATTAAGATTAATATACCTAAAAGTCGCGGGATCTATTATAACCTTACCGTCGATATAGATTTTTACGAGTTTTTAATTCTTTTAAAGTAATTTAATTAAAAGTTTTTAAATCTCGGGAAGAGCGATAGAATATTTTATAAAAAATTATATCTTTTTAAAAACGATTTTATACGCCCTCGAAGGCGATAAATTTTTTATTATACTCGATTATTTATCCTTTTAACTTTTTATAGTTTTAATAATATTTTAGAGGATAATAAGTTAAACTAGAAATATTATATAATCCCTTAAATTTATCGATAGTGATTTATAAACTACTTATTCCGAAGTATTTACCGTCGTATTTTAGGTAGTATCCTTCGATTATATAATAATTACCTTTAAGAAGCGATGAATCTTATTTTAAATAAATCGGTAAAATTTAAAAATAATTTCGGTACGTCTTTTACTTTATTAAATTAGCGTAATTAATTTTAAAATCTTTAGGCTCCTCCTCCGTATTATATATAAAAATATATATAGTCTCGTTACTTTTAAAAAGTACTTAAAGGAGGTTAAAAATAATTTTCTTATTTTCGAGTAAAGGGTAAAGAGATTTCTTAATCTTATTATAGTCTTTATTAAAATATTTAATAAATACTTTAAGGTATTTAGTCTTAAAAGTAATTTTCTTTACTTTTTCTTTTTTTATCTTAGAAGTAATTTACGCTTTAAGGTCGTTTATATAAGTACGTAATTCTTCGAGAAAGAGAAAGATCGTATTTAAATTAATATAAAGAGAATCTTCCTTTAAAGAGATATTTTTTATATTTTTTATTATATACCTTAAAATAACCTTAAATAATTTATTTATAATACCGAGGTAGGTACCCGAATATTTATTTTCTTAATTAAATATATAATATATATTAAAGACGTACTCTTTATATTCGTTTATTTCGGTATACTCGCTCGACTTCTTTAGAATATATTTATATTTATTATTATTTTATAAGTAATTAACCCGTATAAACTCGGCCTTAATATTTCTCTTCTTTTTTTAAGCTCTCTCCTCTTTACCGCGCGCCTTTTTTTTAAATCGAGTCTTATTATAAATAATACCGTTATTAGAATCCGAATCCCTTTTTTTTATTTTTTTAAATTTAATTTTCTAGCCTACGCTCGGTTTTTTAATTCTTTTTTTTTTAAACTTTCTCGCTTTCTTTATTATCGCGTAAAGTTATTTTTAAAAAGTCTTATAACCTTCCTCTTCCGATAAAGAATCGGAAGACGAGATAAAATCGTTAAAATTAAAGCTTTAAAACGAAAAATCCTTCTCGTTATTATTATTATCGTTATTAAAAGCGTAGTTCTCTCGCCTAAAACGGGATAATTTAGATTTCGGTATAAACTTTATTATTAACGAGACCTAAAGATTCTTAAAGAGTTTATTCGTATTTCTTTTTATATTAATACCTTTAAGGACTTTATCTTTACCGGTAGTAAAATTTAAAAATAGAAAATAAAAGTAGAGCGGGAGCCTAATAAAATTATAACTTTAAATACTTAAGATATAACTAGCTTTATTATTAATAGATTCGTTTTATTTTATACTAGGTAGGCGTAACTCTAATATCTAAATATAATAATAAAAATATTTTATAGATATCTTTATTCAAACCTAATAAATTCTACCGGTTATTTAAATCTAATTACTAACGTAAGGATTAATCCTCGAGAGATAAAAAATTTATAATACTATTTATCTCCTTCTCTAACCCTTATTCTATTTATATTAATAAAGTAGGAATAAGAAATACCGGGGAATTATAAAGATATAGCTTTAATTCGCTCGATTTATTAATAAGGGAACTAGTTTAGTATATTTAATATAAGAAAATATTCCTCCCGTATTTATACGCTAGTAGAGACGAGTATTAATATAAGAAAATATTCTTCCCGTACCCCCGTAATTTACGTTAATTTATAATCGTAAAAAAATCTTATTCTAAATATAACCGGTAGTAAGGACCGAGTATATTAAAATAATTCGAAGATAACCGTTAGAAAAAAGCTCGGCTTAAAGGATAATAAAGATTTCTTTAAATTTAAAGTAGGGTTACTTCTTACTCTATCCTTTTATATAGAAATAAACTAAGACTCTTAATTAGAATATATATTTTAATACCTACCGATTTAAGCTTTCCTTAGACCCTATTTTTAATTAAGATAAATTAAATAAATTAATCGTAACCGCTATATAAAATATAATTAAAGAGGATTATCGGGGGGGGGATTTAAAACTAATAAATAAAGATAAAGACTTTAATAATTTAATAGAGTAGAAACTTTATTAACTATATAAACCGGTATATATAAAATCGACGAAAAGGTAGAATAATAGTAGTATATATAACTAGTTAATAAATAATAGGAAGGTTAACCTCCGTACCTAGTTATTATTAAATCCTCCGTTTATATTAATCGGCTCTTAGTCTTAATATTAAAGTTAGGATTATTAAAGGACTTTAACCCCGTAAAGGCGGTAGTAAAAGACGTAGTAAAAGATATAAAATAATTATGATTATATATAATAATTTACGTACGTTACGGTTTATAGGGATTATATTCTACGTTTTAATTATCTCGCTCGCTAAATTATTACGTACTATTATTTAGTTCGTAAAATTAGTTAAGGGGATCTTTTTAGATAATTTATATATATTAAATCTTTAATAATATATACGCGCCCTTTAATACTCCGTACGGATACCTACTCCCTTTATTTTTACTTTATAATATTATATAGTTTTACGTTATCTCCTTACTTTATTTATAACCTAAATAAATATTTAACCTACTTTAATATTTATCTCCGAAGAATATTTAAATCTAGCTAAATTCTTAATATTCGTTAATTTTAATACGCTTTTATTCACTTTAATATATAATCTAGATTACGTATACGTTAAATATACTATTTCTAATAATAATTATAAACTAGTATATATCTTAAGAGCCGTATCCCCGGCTTCTTTATTTTATAATTATTATAATTTAAATATACGACCTAATTACCCTCTTTATATCCGTAAAGATAAACTTTAATAATAAGAGTATATATTTTATATAAACTATAAAAACGTAAAGATTTCGATATCCTCCTACTACGACTAAAGATTCTAAAAGTTACGAAATATACCTCTACGGCGGGGAAGTTTTATAGGTCGTATTATTATATCTAATAAAATTAGTATTTAATAGGGTATACTCGGTACCGATAAAAAGTAACGAGAAAGGCTAAAGTAATAAAGAATATATATCCTACTTATTAGGTACACCGATCGTCGATAATCTAATTATTCGATTTAACGGTAATAATTAATTAATTATAATAATCTAATAAAGTCGAGTTTAAAGCGATTAACGGAAAATAAGAAGAGATTTAAAATAACTAAAAAGAGTTCGTATATAAGTAGTTTAAAGACTTCTAAAGAGATAAATAATATTTTATAAACTCTTTTAAAATAATAATTATATTATATTATATTAATATTATTACTCTTAAACTAGTTTAGATAATATTATTTCTATAACGATATAATATTAATTACGTAGTTAACTTAGATATTATATTATATAAAAATTATATCTAACTAGATAATAATGTTACTTTAATATAAACGATTATCGTTTATTATATTAAAGACTAGTTTATTTAATTTCTACTATAATTATCTACTATATTATAGTAGTATCGCTTTAAATAAATATATAAAATCTTTTTATTATTATTTTCTACTCTTTCGAATCTTTCTTTTTTATCCTAAGAATATCCTAGCCCCGGTTTTATAAAGGTCTTTATTTTTTTTATTTACTTCTCTTATCCCTTTCGTATCTTCTTAATTTCTTTTATCCGTTATAATTAAATTATCCGAGTATCTTCGGGCTTTATACGTATCTCTTTATTTATTTTATTTATCTCGATTAAATAATTTATAAGATTTTAAATCTCCTACTAGGCCTTTTATTAACTTAAGATACTTTTTTAAATCGTCGATTCTAGGAGATTTTGAATAAAGAATTCATTTAAATTTTAACTAAAATTCTACGATTAAAGTTAATAAACGTATTAATATCTAGGGTAAACTTATTAATTAAAGTTTTAAATTCTAAATAAATAACCTCGTTCGATAATTATAATATAAAACTCTACGTAAATAAAACTAAATTTAAATATTCCGTAATTAGCGCTTTATAGTTCGCCGTATTTACGAGCTCCTCCCGTTTCTCGTTCGCCTAGTCTTTAATATTCTTTAGGGTATTAACTCCTTATCGGTAGGCCTTTAAATTATTAATTATTTTCTAGTCGTTAAACTAGGTTATCCGATATTTAATTAAATTTTAAATATTATTAGACCGCGTAGGATAAATTATATAAATCGTTAGGTTACCGGAACTACTATAATAAATTAATATAATAATATATATATTATTATCGTAAACCGTATCTAGATTAATATATAATCGAAATTTATATATCCTATAAATATTAAAAATATCGTTTTATAAAGTTTATTATTTATATACTTTTATATTTCTATTTCGGCCCTTTACCTCCGCGAAGAAATTTGGTAAATACGATACGGCGGTATTCGTTAACGGTATTATATAAGGGCTTAATATTTCCCGGATATATTTTTTAAATTCTATAAAATAACTTCCGTCGTAGAAGTCTAATTTAGGCTTAATAATAAAATTATCGGTTAAGTATTTAAAATTTCCGAAATAAAAGTTTTTAGAATAAGGAATATTAATAAAGCTAACGATAATTAGGAATATAAAGTTTATAATAATAACTTTAATTAATATTTCTCGATTCTTCTCTTTAAAATCTAGAAATACTTTACGAGTAAAATATAATAATAATAAAAAGGCTCGAGGTAATATTAATTTTATATTTATCTTTTTTAAATTACGCGGTTTTTATAAATTCTTAATATTATTATATTCTTTAAGATAAATATTATAATTAATAAGATATTACTCGAAGATAAGGTTATAAATAAAGAATTTCCTAATTATTAATAATATATCTAATTCTCTTTCGGTCTTAACTCGTTTCCGGGAGTTTAATTAATTTAAAGGTATCGTTCGATTAAAAGGAATAGTAATTTCGGGTTTAAAGTATTAAAAAGTAATTAAAAAACTTTCGGAGATCGTTAAATATAATTTATAATTTTAAGATTCCTAAGATTTAGTTTATTATATTTTACGAAGCGCTTAAATTATATAAAGTTAATATCTTTTTTACTAGTCCGATTAAGCGGTATAAAAATAATAGGCGGTATAATCCTTCGATTAAATTCTCGAAGAGCGCGAGAAGTAAATTATACTCGTAATAAATTATCCTAAAATCGTCTAGGTATCCGGTATCGTTATTAATTCTTAAACTTTCGATATTTAATAGTAGGTAGCGGCGAAGAGTTAATTATAAACTCTATTTTAATATATAGTTTTCTTTTTTATTTAAGGGGTATTAAAGTTTTTTCTAAAAATATTAAATCTTAGTTTTATAAGATATCTTATAATAGTAGATAATAAAGGGTAATTAAAAATACGGAGGTATAGATTAGCGCGCGTCTTTAGTTATACTAGCGTATAAATTATTTTAAATTACGGGGTTAATAGTTAATTAATAAAATATACCCTTTTAACCCTACGTCGTATCGAAATAATAATATAAGTATTTTATATACTATAACTATAAGCTCGGGTTTATATCTTTCGGATTTATAAATAAAGAATTTAGTAAATAAATTATATTTTTCGATATTATTTCTTCTTTATCCTAAAAAAGCCCTATCGATAAAACGTAATTACGTATAATATATTAATAGTTTATTTATATTAGGTCTTATATATAGCCGGTAAATATTAACTATAAAGGAGGATCGGTAAAGGCGGATTTTATTAATACCTCCTTTATCTATCGATTACTCTTTAGTAGAATAGGTATTCTACGCGTATATTTATATAAAACTAAAACGGAGTATAATATAATAATATTTAATCTTCTAGGACCGAGTTTAAAAGATTATTTTAACTTTTATAATAGTAAATTCTCTTTTAAGATTATATTAATACTCGTCGACTAGCTCCTATATATTATCTCTTTTAATTTCTATAATTTTCTTACGTTAATTATTCGTAGTATTATTAATATTCGTTTTTAAATTTATAACCCCTAATAACTCTTTATTCTACGACTCCTTTAATTAAATCCTTTAGGAGAATTTCCGTTACTTTAATTATAAACGGCTTAATTATAAAGTATATAGGATTATTAGGAAGTATTAGAGATTTAATAAATAGAAATAATATAGAGGTACTTTTTTACCTACCGGTAGTAGTAATTAAACGGGGTAGATTCATAGAAAATTACCTATTAAATATTTAAGAATAACGATAGGGCTTTATAGTTATAAAGGGGTTTAAAGAAATAATAAGGAAATACTCGTTACGAAGTATATAATAACCGCTCGAGGCCTTTTTTTAATAGTTTAGGAGATTTTTATCTAAAGATTAATCGAGGTACAGCGCGATAGATTTTAAAATTATATAGCGTAGCTCTAAGGCCGGTATAATTTTATACGGAATAATATAATTATTATAAGGGCTTAATTATAATATTAGGATAAAAAGAAATAAAACAAAAAGAGACCGAACTCGCTTATAATATTTATAATTAATAGTTATTAGATAATCTAAAGGGGTTAATAAAAGTTTTATTATATTTAAAACCTTCTTAAATCTTAATTTATATATTTCGTTATAAGTCTCTTTCTTATATTTTATAAAGCTAGTAGGTCGTTTAAATTTCTTATTATAAATACTATACTATATTTCTTTAATAATCTCTACGAGTTTTTTATACGCGGTATTTATTTACTACCGGATATATTTATATAGACTTTATACCCTTTTAAAGTTTCTAGTATAGGATAAAGTTAAGTAGAGATAACTTTTTAAAGTCTTATACTTTAAACGACTTTTACGATCTTAGATTTTTAATATAAACGACGCGTTATTTACCTCGTTATTTTTATCTCTTTCTAGCGATTTAGAATAACGGTGTTTACGACTATTAAAAGAGGTTACTCTTTAATTATTTAAACCCCTTAACCGTCTATTTATAGGGCTAAAGTTTATATACTTTTAAAAAAATATCTTAAAGCCCGCCTTTTAGGTACGGAGCCGGAATTTTTTAAAGATAAGTTTTATTACTTAAATAACTTATTTTAGATTATTTCTCCGGGGTTTATAAACCTTAACTCTACGAATAAACGGTTAAAGAGTTTAAATAATTAGGGGGTAACCTCTTTTATATCTTTCGGGTATTAAATAAATTCCGGGTATTTATTTAAAAAAAAAAATTATATTTAAAGTTATTTACGCGTCCTAGATTCGTAATTATTAAATAAAGAGATAGTTTAAGAGGATAATAAAAGGGTAGAAAATATTATTTAAAAAATAAAGTTATTTAATTATAAAGTTTTACGGAACTATTAATAACCCGTATAATTTATTTAGGTAGGGCTATAGGGTATACTATAAAGTAATAATAAAATATACTATAAAATAATAATAAGGTATATTATAAAGTATACTATAAAGTATATTATATAATAGTATAAAGATATATTATAGAGTAGTAATAGGGTATACTATAGAGTATACTATAAAATAGTAATAAGAAATACTATAGAGTAGTAATAGGGTATATTATGAAGTAATAATAAAATATACTATAAAGTATACTATGAAATATACTATATAGTAGTATAAAGGTATACTATAGAGTAATAATAGGGTATATTATAGAGTATACTATAGAGTAGTAATAGGAAATACTATGGAGTAATAATAGAGTATACTATGAAGTAATAATAAAATATACTATAAAATATACTATGAAGTAACAATGAGGTATACTATAGAGTATACTATAAAGTATATTATATAATAGTATAAAGATATACTATAGAGTAGTAATAGGGTATATTATAGAGTAATAATAAAATATACTATAAAGTATACTATGAAGTAATAATGGGGTATATTATAGATTAATAACGGGGTATTTTATAGAGTAGGAGTAATAATAGGGTATATTATAAAGTAGTAATAACCCGTACTATAGAGTAGTAATAAACTATATTATAGAGTAGTAATAGGGTATATATAGTTTTAT
>JAABUS010000669.1_pt1 | contig 84562 bp, 87 predicted proteins | sample 5560161 | NCBI WGS metagenome assembly JAABUS01 (sample SAMN10711885, study PRJNA513376) | rock metagenome | isolation source: Antarctica rocks | place: Antarctica: Victoria Land, Trio Nunatak nord | collected 2016-01-04
AAATTGGTTTCTCCATCCTATCTTTGCCTCTAGGGTCATTGAGGTTTTGATGTTGTCGGCATAGCTGTCGATGGTTTTGTGGTCGTCGCCAATGACTTCTGAGATTGTCTTGGAAGGCATAGGAGATGACTGCTCGAATGTGGTGAGATTGAATTATGAGGTGGCAAGTTCAGATATGTTGTCTCAGGAAAACGAGAACAATCTACGTCCTGAAGTGTCGCGCGGTCAAGACGTACCTTCGCCATAATGCGCGTCATGATGGACAAATCCGGCAAGAAGATCAGGGCTAAAGATTGGGGAAATGCGATTTAAGTTCCAGCCTCGGTTCCTACGGCAGTCCATTATGAGCCACGATAGGGCTGTCTTCTCATAGCCCAATGCTCAATGTTATCCACATGAGTGATCCCATTGCTTCAACCAACGTTTGCTGATGTTCAAAGTACAGGTCAGTCAGTGGTAAAGTATACTGGGGTAGAATAACAGGTGTCATTAAAATCTAAGGAGTGATTAAAATTAAGCGAAAAATCAAGCATAAAATCGTCTAATGTATGCGAATAGAAAGGACTACGCTCTAAAACCCGCGTCTACGCCGTTATTGTTTCATGCTACGGCACGCCCCTTGATCTTCGGCAGCGTGGCTTCCGCGTTCTTCAAGAATTTGCCAAACGTCGCCTCATCAGTATTCAAAGCAAATAGCATCCCTTGTGCGCAATGACCCTCAGGGGTTCCATTCTTCTGTTTGCAATAAAAGAACCTTGGCTTGCCGTCGCGGACCGTTAAGTCAAATGGCTTGAGCTCGGGGGTGTCAAGCTTGTTGACATTCTGGAAGTTGGTGTCGATGTCGGTTCCCGAGAGCTTCTTGCAAGGGTTCTCGAGTGATGACTCGGTCAGAGTGTGGTTGGCGGCCCGGAAATCAAAATGGATCTTCTCGCCAACGGAGGCTGTGGGAAGATAAGCAGGACTGAACTTCAGGGTCTTGCCTTTATCGAGGCCGACTGTAACGGTTGTCACTGCCCCAGCGGAAGTGCTGGAAGAAGAAGAGGAAGTCGAAGTGGCCGTAGAGGCTCCGTTGGTAGAAGATGCAACGCCTGTCTTATTCCCGTTCTGGTGGAGGGCATTTTGTCTGAAAGCGTCCATCTTGTTACTGTTACCTGGATTGAGCCCGAAGACCATACCAAGGCCGCAGTGATTGGGAGGACCCTGTTGTTTACAATAGAACCATTGAGGGTTTTTGCTCTTGACCTCAAAAGGGATAACGAAAAGACCGGAGATGTTCTTTGGGTTCGATTGGTTTAAATTGGTATCGAAGCCACCATTGTAGGTGCATGGAGTAAGGAATTCAGACTGAGTGAGAGAGTGCGACTTTGCAAGGAAGTTGTACTCAACCACGTCACCAATTTCGGCAACGACATTGTCAGGGACAAACTTGACTGTGCCATTGAAGGTGCCAACTTCGACATGATGGGTTTGCTTAGAGCCAGAAGCCGTGGTAGTTGCGGAGGTAGTCCATACTGTTGTAGCTCCTGGAGGGGGCGGTAGAGAATGGTAATCGGTAACCGTTGTCATAACAGGAGACCCTTGGTTTCCAATAGTGGTTGTCTTGGTTATGGTGACAGGAGCAGGGGCAGCGTTTGCGGTAGATGTCACTGTAATCGTCGTTGGTGGGACGACCTTCGTTTCTGTCACAGTGACTGTAACGGTGGAAGCGCCATACTGGGGCGGAGGAGCACTGTACTGGCCCGAGGAGCCTGTTGCACTTGTCTGTCCTGGAAGACAGGCTTGGGTAACGGTGACCGTAGATGAAGCAGCAGCCATCATGGCCAACCCTCCAACGAGGACGATAGAGTTGGACTTCATTGTGATATTAAGGAAGAGGTAAGGAGTCGAACGTAAAGAACAAAAGGGAAAGCGTTGGGAAAGCCTGAATTATGCCTGTAAAGTCAAGTGATGGTGCGATAACAGCAAAGAAATGCTTATTGCGTGGACTGATAGACGTAGGAAATAAATTGAATGTTAGGGAAGCGTAATGAGAGAAGGGAGAGACTGAGGCGTGCAACAACTTATATACTCGGTGGAGACATTGTCGACGGAGGATGTCCACGACAAGTCTGACGGAGCTACCCAAAACAAGACCAGCTATTTGGCCAGGATAGACCATCACCTCAGACGATGCTTCCAATTATGAACGCTTTCCCTTGTAGGACAGTGCTAAAGCATCGATGTCTAGACTATGTGGCTGCTGATGTGAGATAGTGTAAGGAAAAGGCGTAAGCAAGCCTCCAACGTCTTTTGAATATACAGCGCATTTGACTGGGCGACGGCTTAGATCTCCTGCTTATGCTGTTTCTCTCTAGGGACCATTCCGATACAAGTGCTTTTCAGTCCCAGGAATGCTGATGGGCTGTCGTAGTAGAGCTTCTTCAGGTCGCTACCTAAACCACGAGAGTAAGCGTCACCTTACGTGAGAAGACGGACCAAAGCCCTTAAGCCAAGAGATTTGCCAGCAAACTACTAATACGCTTGTAGGCAGATTACTCTATCCTGTCTGTTCAAAAGTTGAGCTTCAAAAAGTCGGCACTAGACAATGCTTACTGGATAAATTAGAGCTTCGTTCTTTACGCACCAACGCGTAGGAAACATCGTCTTGGATGTATGACCCCGAACAAATGAGTTCCGCGACCTCATGTTTAAGTTACCACTTTTAACCCAGACATGTCGATTGGAGAAGGTAGCGAACAAGTTATCTACCTCATCTACTCTCTAGTTGAGAACTCGAGAAGATGCGGGAGAGATGACGTTATCGCTTTCTCTTCCCTCGCACCCTCGGAGGCCTCCAAACGCAGAACTATCAACCTACCTACTCCACCTGTCCACGGAAAGCGATGAGTATTATCAGTTTGCTGGATACCCGAAGTAATATTGTGGGAAGTAAAGCGAAGTAAGAGTAAGGATCTAAAAAAAGCACTATCGCCAATTGGCAGACGGGGGTTCAGTCACGATAACGCTGTCTTCTGCACACAGGAGCAACGTATTTTCTGTCTGTATTGATTCCCATTGGGTTGTGCTGATGACCGAGGAAAGCGTAGGCGTATGGGGCTGCCATTATGTCACTCTCTAAAGCCTCCCTCTCTACCATTCCAACGTGTTACGCCACTGTCTCGATCGGTACACCTGACCATGACCTGCATCAAAAGCTCGAGGCAATAGCTGCTGCTGGCTTTCAGGGCATTGAGTTGGGATTCCCCGACTTGCTGTCGTTCACTTCGAAGCACCACAAAGAAGATGTACAGCCGCAGGACTTTGATGCACTATGCGCTGCCGGCACGCAAGTCAGGTCACTGTGTGATGAAGTCGGACTCAAGATCGTCATGCTACAACCTTTCGCCAACTTTGAAGGCTGGAAACCACAGTCGGAGGAGCGGGAAGATGCCTTTTGGCGAGCGAAAGGGTGGATTAGAATTATGGAAGCTGTTGGGACTGATATGCTTCAGGTCAGTGTTCAGATTTCCATACCAAAAGTATGAAAACTTTAGCTGATGTTACTTGAGGTTGGTTCCACCGATTCTCCAAACATCACCAGCTCGTTTGAAGTACTATCCAACGACTTGAGAGAGCTTGCGGATCTGCTTGCACCACACAACTTCCGTCTGGCTTACGAGAACTGGTGCTGGGCGACCCACACTCCGGATTGGAAGGATGTATGGAAGATCGTGGAGAAGGTGGACAGACCTAACATCGGCTTGTGCCTCGATACCTTCCAGACTGCTGGTGGAGAATGGGCCGACCCCACTACAGTCACTGCTTTGATCGAGCTTGAGGGGGGACGTGACGCCCTGGCGAAGCAGTTCTATAAGAGCTTGGAAGAGCTCGGCGCAACCATACCGCAGGACAAGATTTTCATACTTCAGATATCAGATGCTTACAAGCCCCAAAAACCGCTAGACCCAAATCCTGATGATAGTGGATTGCGGCCAAGAGGTAGATGGAGTACTTGCTTGCGACCAGTGCCATTTGACGGAGGATATCTTCCTGTAACTGACGTCGCTAGAGCGGTACTTAGCACTGGGTTCCGTGCTTGGTTCTCGATGGAGGTCTTCGATGGGGGACCTCGGGGGGATGATCAGGACTGGACGGATATGTCTGGCTATGCGAAGAAAGCAATGCAGTCTTATAAGCGACTTTTGGAAGACCTTATAGAGTCCTAGATCGCAACAATAGAACAACGACATCAGCCATCTTCAGCTATTGTACCCAGCCTCTCCGCTCAGCCGCCCAATACCTCTCATTTCAGGCTTCGACTATATATGCCAGATGATGGAGCGATCAACTTTGAGCTCACTGTTATAGCTTCTATGGGATGTCTAATCTAATGTTTCCAGCTACTTATCAGCAGGCCAAGCTCTTCTTCCACCTTGGCACTCTAATTCGCGGCCTTGATAGTTTCCTGGTTCCTTTTCCTCAACCTCACAACGAAGCCAGACTGCATAACGAACCACCGGTTCTGCACTTTCCAGTTTCCACCCTCTTCTGGGCCAACTAGTTCAATCTGCTCCGGCTTTGTCAGCTCTCTGACTCCATACCACTTCCCAATATTTCTTCCACAAACTTACATCAAATAGTCTGAGCACTGTGGGCACCACTTTATAAATCTCCAGGTACGATATATGCTTTCCCATGCATGATCGATGGCCGGCACCGAACTACGCAGGAGTCAAAGCGCTATTATCAGCATTGATTTTTGCAAGCAGCAGCAGCAGGAACAGTGACCAACAAATATTGACCTGTTGTGTAGGAAAAAATGGACTTACAGTCAGCAACGCGTTTTCCATCTTCCTTCTTTTATTGCTCTCACAAAGCCAGCGGTTTGGATTCCACTCATCACAATCTTGGCCGTACAGATCCCGGTTTCTATGGACTGCCCAGGAGTTCATCCCTACAAGCGTTCCCCCCTTGATGTATTCACCGCATATCGTTGCGCCCTCTGGCGGTACGACTCGTTCCATAGGCAGTCCGAAAGGCGGATGAATTCGGCCAGCCTCTTTTACGCAGGCGTCGAGATAGGGAAGCTCTCGCGTTTGTCTCCACGATGCTAACGGGTTCAGATTGCCGGCGGCTGCAGCGCCGTCAAGCTCGGTACGTAGTTTATTTAGTGTATATGGATGGGTGAGAAGCTGGTAGAAAAGGGTTCGTAAGAAAATACCGGTCGTGTCGCTTCCAGCGGTGATGTTGGACGACGTCCAGACAGCCAAAGCCCTGTCAGCAGTTAAATGATGGACTCACAACCAAAGTAATCCAAGCCTTACCAAGGGGGAATACTTTTGTCATTTGACTCGATTTCCATGAACCGGGAAAGGAAATCTCGGTCGTTGATGTGCCAGTCATTCTTTTGCGTTGTCCTTTGAAGCTCTCGTCTTTCCTGAACACGTGCCATTGCAAATGCCGCTCCCGGGCTTACTCCTCCCCCTCTGAGGTACCTTTGAATTGGGTTATTTGTCCAGAACTTCTCAAGCCAAGGCATTTGGGTGACCTGATTGCACTCAGCGGCTGTACTCTTTCGTCGTATGGAACTTTTTATTCCCTTACTAGCGATGTTTGCTTGAACATATTCCAAATCGACGCCATAACCTTGTTCACATCTTCCCCAGTCTCTAAGAACCCTAATCGTCTCGAGAAGGTCATTTCCCCAATCACGTCGAATGCAAACATCTGCAGCCATTGGCCAAAATCACAGGGTGGCGACTTGTCTCCGCTGTCGTTGATGAAGCGAGCTTCGAGCTGATCACAAAAGACGCGCATGGTGGTGTCGACGTACGGTTCAAAATTGACGAGGGTGCTCATCGAATATGACCCAGAAACGGGCTTTTTGAGGGCTCGATGGACGGCTTCATCTTGCGCAGCAAAGATCCCAGGAATCGGCTTCCCACGGGGCTTCATCAGAAGCGCGTGGTAGAAGTCGGACTTGAATGCATCAGCAATCGTTCATATCCGCAGCCTCTAGCTGTTGAACCAGGTCTCGGATGGAAATCCTCAAATTTTATCACCAATCACCTTTGCCACCGCCGCACAGATGACTCAATTTTCGGATAAAGAGAAACAGCATCCGCGGCTCACCTTCAGCCAAGGCTTCACAAACCCGTAGATGTTGCCCACCTCAGCCGGGTCTGCAACCGACACCATGTTCGGGCCGAAACGCACCAGAGGGCCATACTGTCTATGCAGTGCCGTGTGGATATCATGTGCATGGTAACTCAGTACCCACGAGAAACGTGGTATGTTCGTGAACCTGGCTAGGAAAGGACCGGGTATGTGTGCGAGACGGTAGTATGAGCGCGCGGTGGTGAAGATGATTACGAGAATAGGCACGAGGGCGAGGATAATTGGGTGGGTGTACATTATACTGAGAGTGGTGGATGCTTGCTGAGTAAAGGCCATTCTACGTCCTAATTTACCTGTTCAGGTCGTTGGCGACGGTAAAACAAACGTCGAGAAAGGCAGGCAGGGGTGGGGCGAACCTCCTATTTGTGCTTGGAATCTCGCATACTCTGGTTCAAGGGGGTATATACGGCTCTACCTAGGATCGCTTATAGCAGATGAGGAAAAGGTGGGGACCTATGAGATGCGACCCCAGGTAAGATGAAATTTAACAGACTTAGTCCCACGTCGGACCTGTCTCGGATCACGATGACTAATAGCTCAGATTGGATGCAATGAGCGTCTGCACTACCGCATCTTATCGTGTTCTAAGCCGCTGTATCGCCATTTGGACCTAAAGGGCATGGTTCTACAGTGTCCGCACGAAACAATCTGTAGCGACGCGGTTCTCAATCAAGCCATTCCTCCATTGACCCTCAACGTCTGCCCCATCACCCAGCGACTGTCAATTCCACATAGCAGCGAAATCGCATCCGCCACCTCCTCTGGCTGCCCAATCCTCCCGTTTGGATTCAGGCCTCCCAACATTTTCAGACTTTGTTCTGTCTGGTGGCTCATGAATAGCTTCGTACTGGTGGGGCCCGGAGCAACGCAGTTGACGCAGATGCCTTTACGCCCGAGATCTTTCGACATGACGCGTGTCATCTGCTCGATCGCGCCCTTGGTCGCTAGATAGGGAAGATAGGGCGGCAGCACCGTGGAAGCGGCAGCGAGTGTCGTGGATACAAGCACGACGTGGGAGCCCGAAGATAAATGGGGCGCCGCTTTCTAAGAAAGGGGTAATGTGAGCCTTTGACAGGGTACAAAACTTTGGCAGTGTGAAGGAAAGACGGCATAAAGAACACACCTGGCAAAGAAAGTACGGGCCTTTGACGTTCAGCGCGAACATCTTATCGAAGAGTTCCTCGCTCGTGGACTCAAGGGGACTTGGCGCCATCATCCCAGCAAAAGGGAGCAGGATGTCGATTTTGCCGAATCGGGCAATGGTCTGCTTCACCAGGTCTGTAATGGCAGAGATATTGCTAGCATCCGCTTGGATTGCTATAGCCCTGTCTGAACCTATCTTTTTGACGACTTCATGGGCGCCATTTGTGTCGGACATGTAGTTGACAACGACGCTTGCGCCGTCTTTGGCAAGGCGGAGAGCGGTAGCTCTACCAATGCCTTTGGAGGCGCCGGTGATGAGAGCGACTTTGCCTGTTAGTGACATGGTGCTGTGTGTCTGGAGATTGAGATGTGTGATTGTACAGTGAGTTTGTGCTGATATCCCAGAACAGATCTCGCGAAGTCAACAAACACGTTCTGCACATGCTTTGGGTAGTCCAAGCCTGCATTTGCAATCAGCAATACGGCTTGTATGACAATTCCGGTTTTATTACATTCGTCAGTAATACATTTGGTAAATTACCGAATATTTCCAATCTCCAAAGCTTCGGATCGGAAATAAGTTTTATGGCCGTGACTCGGTTCCTGTGTTGTTCTGGGTCTGCATCGTTGGTGTAACTGCGTAATGCAGTATCTTCTCCCAACACGTGAACCTTATTTGCAAACTACCTAGCGAAGCAGTGCCTGCGATTTCTTCGCAGCTGAGGCTCCAGACACGCAGAAGAGTTACATCCGCACGTCTGTAAGTCGACATTAATGGCGTCGCCGGCCAGTACCTTGTCTCGTGAGGCCTTTCCGGTTCTCGATCGAGAGAAAGCACCCACCCCAAAAGCCTCCTCCTCCGTGTCTGATCCCCCGGACGGCGGCTTCAAAGCATGGTCCGTTGTGCTCGGCGCGTGGTGCTGTCTCTTCGCCAGCTTCGGCTGGGTCAATTGTATCGGCATCTTTCAAAATCACTACCAGAACAATGAGTTAAGAGAATACACCCCAAGCACGGTGGCTTGGATTACATCTGTAGAAGTCCGTACTGGCGCCGCCTAGAATTTTTCGCAATCAAAAGCTGACCGCACGGAGAGCAGGCGAGCATGATGTATGCTAGTACACCGGTGTATGGCAAAATCTTCGACAATTATGGGCCCAAGCCGCTACTGTATTTTGGAACGTTTGTGCATGTTTTTGGCCTGATGATGGCGTCCTTGGCGTCAAAGTATTATCAATTCTTTCTTGCACAGTCTATCTGCAGCGCTCTTGGAGCAGCCGCATTGTTTTCTGCTGGCACTGGCCCGGTTGGGTCGTGGTTCTTGAAGAGAAGGGCGCTGGCATTTGGTGTTGTGGCTTCGGGGTCTTCTCTCAGCGGATGCTTACTACCGTAAGTAACCTACGCGCTTTCTCGTTGCTGTGAGGATAGCCATAGTCAGGTTTCTTGTACTAACTATGTCCAAAGTATATTGGTTACTCGCATGATTGCGGAAGTCGGATTCCCATGGGCAATGCGTACATGCGCCTTCATCTTTCTATTCCTTTTGTTCATCGCCATTCTCGCCGTCGAGATTCGTACGCCCACCAGCCCAAAACCTTGGGAATTAAAGGCCTTCTTCCGGCCCCTAAGCGAAGTTCCCTTTCTCCTCAATGCTCTCGGATTATTCTGCTTTTCCTGGGGCATGTTCGTTCCTTTCAACTTTCTCGTCCTCGAAGCCCGGAATCAAGGCATGAGTAATGACCTCGCCAACTACCAGATCGCTATTCTAAATGGCGTAAGGTGAGAGATTTCCTATCATGACCCACTCCCGCACACTTTCCCCACATTGCCGCCCCCTTCACCCAGACGGCCCTTATATGGATCTTCAACCGCTCACTAAATTTACAGTATCTTCGGCCGCGTGATCCCAGGCTGGCTAGGCGACCGTTTCGGCCGCTTCAATACCATGATCGTCACCACCGCCCTTTCCTCAATCTTCGTGCTAGCCCTCTGGATCCCAGCGAACACCCCCGCTCTCACCATAGTTTTCTCCGCCCTCTTCGGCTTCACTTCCGGCACGTTCGTCTCCTTGACTCCCGCCCTTATCCAGCAGCTCTCCAGTGTACAGGAAATCGGCTTGCGCATAGGAACCACTTTCAGCATTATTAGCATCGCCGCTCTTACGGGGAATCCGATCGCTGGCGCTCTGATCATTAGGGATGGCGGCAGATATCTATATCTGAAGATTTTCGCTGGGGTAGCGATGGGAGCTGGTTGCGTTTTGCTGATTGCAGCTAGGAATGTGCAGGCCGGATGGAAGTGGAAGAAAATATAAGACTCTCGGGTGGTTTGGTGCTCAGTAGCAATGAAAATTTTATAGCGAGCATTGGAATTATGAGAGAGAGGAGCATTAACCCATCCTTCTGCAGGGGTGCAGCAATTTGCCTACGGCCAAGTAAACCGACACAGGAATTGGCGAAGCTTAGATACGCCTTGTTATTTCTGGAAGACATTGAGACAAAGCAGAATTCCATCGCTCTGAGACCAAGAAAGTTACTAGAGGACCAACAAGCATCAAAGGTCATATGCTAAATCTCAGCTCCAACGGCGAGGACTACATAGACTAGACCAATCTATTTGTACGAAGGATGATGTCGTGCAGCCTGCAGGCCATCTCTATACTCGGGTCAATCATATTGTATCTGAACCAGCCTCCAGTGGTAGCCCTTCATGCATTTCTTGCTTTTAGCCAAAGAGCATCTGGAAATGGTGGATTCATGAATTCCAGTTAAAGTATGGGTAAGGTAAGGTATTTAACTTCACCTAGCTTCACCAGGTTTAGAGGGTGTTGGATCCATGACCCAAGGGACACTAGACTCGGCATTCTCCTTCTGTCAACGCCATCTCATTATCGTGGTCTGTCGAAGATCAAGAATAGAAGTGTATGAAGTTCTGTGAAGCTATGCTACTGGAGCCATTGTAGCCCAAAGGTGGTCTGCCTAGGAAAGCTAGCATACAGCAGCATAGTTCCATCCAAGAACCAAGCATGTTCAAGCTTTTCCCTGCAACTTCATGGAAAGCCTACTGACAAGCCCCGTTTTCCCCTTTTTGGGCTTCCCATTATCGTTGTCGCTGTTGCTTTCTGACCTGTGCAGATAACCAACATGTCAGCTTCCTATTTTACTCAAAGAAAGTACTAACTTTGAATTTCTCTCTCGGAAAGCAGCGTAACTTACTTACTTGCCCTCCTGCGTTGCAGCCCAAGCCTTGACGTATACCGGCATGTTCAGCAAGAACTCCGTACGTTTCGCCTGCCATCCCATCACAATCCGAGCGCGTGAGGCATCGTCCTTGCTGACCAAACTAAGTGCCTCAAGGAACGGGTTTCCGTGGGTACCAGCGTACTTGAGCGGGGCCTTGACCTTCAAGATTTCCTTGACTGCGCCCATAATCTCTTCAATCGATATAGTCTCTCCAACCAGGTCGAAGACGGGCCACGCGCCCAAAAGGCCATCGATACGGTCCACCGCAGCGTGAAAGGCGGAGACTACGTCATCAACGTGGATGCAGCCGGTCACTGCTTCGCAATCTGCAGGAACCTGAATGGCGTCCATGCTACCGCTCTTTGAGGCCGCGAGTACACCACCCCACCAAGTTCCCCATACCCAGGAGGTGCGGCCGTACATGGCGCCGGGGCGGAGGATGGCAATATTGAGGGTGTCGCGCGCCGCAAGGATGGCTTGTTCGTGCCCTGGACGCCAGCTGACAGCTGTGGCGGGCTTGCTAGACGCCAGGCTATTGCCAACAGGGGTGAGGTCGCTGACTCTCTCTTTCGGTGAGCCATGGACCCATGAGCCCGAGGTGTAGACGAAGCCGAGCTTTGGCCCCACGGCGCCTTCTTTGCCTAGTGCGTCACGGCGGGCCTTGGAGGCCTGGATGACGGCTTTGAGGATAGCGGAGGCTTGCTCGTAGGCTGAAGTCGCGTCGATAACAACGTCGATCGAGGCCTTGGCGATGGCCGAGGTTATGGTCGCGGGATCAGATACATCGCCCACTACCGGGTTGATCTCGTTGGTGGTGAGGAGCTTGGCTTTCTCTGCAGTGCGTGCCAGGCCCCATACGGAATAATTGCCGGAGCGTAAGAGGGACTGCCCTAGGCTAAGACCCAAGTAACCAGTCCCGCCGAGGATGAGAACGTTAGGCATGGTTGCAGTCAAAGCAGAAGGTTTGTCTGGGCGGTGTCGTTCCTTTGGTGCCTAGAAGATGGAATAGAAGTTGATGTCGATGAGAGTGGGCTGTGACGATGAGAGCAACTGGTTGAGAAGAGGCTGGATAAGTAGGTGCAGGTGTTGTTCGAGCTCTTTTGTTACACAAGTAATGGGCAATTACTAATTCACATTTCACTAGCTTTCTGCCCCACCTTCCTGAAAGCGTTTACGATCCTGCAAGGCAACAATTCACCTGGGTCCTTACATTTGTGATAGAGTACGGAATACCTCAAGGAGCTGATCTGATGTTTGTGATTATGATACCCGCTTTCGGTTAGATCGTACCTAATTTCTGACACGGATTTGGTACGTTACAACTAAAGTCTGACATCCTTCTGTCGGTTCGGTAAAGTACATTCATTACAACTGATGTCTGACATAGGTATGTATGTTTACAGCTTAATTCTGACATTCGTCTTCTCGCTAAAGTACTTACTTTCGAAGTAAGATATCTCATGATGTATGGCATAGATGCATACGGCTTCTATCTAATGTTCTTCCGCTGCTTCTGATTGGTGATTCTATTTTGTATGCGTAATTCCTAGTTCTGCTACATGTACTCCGTAAGCTTCTACCAGCTACTTATGCATATCTCTTTCTTTTCTTTGTGTATGCCTCGTACTTCTTTCCAGCCTGTTTCCCAACTGATACCAACTGATTGAGTTCGCAATAAACACCATGGGTGGAACGTCAGAAGTCGGTTTGTTGGATTGTCTTTGGACACGGTCTGTTTGTGCATAAACATGGTCGCTGAAGCCGCAGGAGAGTTCGTGATGCGATAGATGGAGCTTTGTATGTCAGTGCTCTTCTTGTTTTCTCTACCTCTTTGCTAGACTTATGAGATAATCCATCTATCCTAGTATCTCACGCTGGCAACCTATCTTTGCACTTGAAAACCATGCCGATTCGAACGTCCCAGTATTGATTTCCGCAATTGTTCTCTGTCATGGTGCGTTCTGGAATGGCTTCCTTTTCTGATGCCTCATTCATCGCGACTGAAACTACAATGCATTGCGGTTCTCATCTCTTTAAACGAGGGAAATCTAGCCGGCGAAGAAGCAGATCCGAAGCACAACTATACACGACATCCCGTCTCATTCTTCCAATTGGATTTTACCACACAGGTGATCACGTGATGCCAAATGGGACCCCGAGTGAGTCCAAGGACCGAAGTAATTTGCGAACCGGGGTCACCATCTAGACTGACGGATGAGTTTTTCCACTCGTATGACGCCGGCCTAGTAGATTCCACCATCTCACAGGGGGGACACGAGTCAAATTTACAAGTGAGTGATCGAGCTCAGAAATATTTGTTTGATGAAAATTGTTTGGTCTCAAGGTGGTAAAAGAAGACCCGCATTCCGCTCTTCAATGTCAGATATAGTCTAGTACGGATTCAAGTAAAATCGTTGAAGAAGACTCCTCGAATCAAGCAATATGACGAAATCGTGAAGCCACGGAGTCAGGGTTTGCACTGCCTACCTCGATGGATTTACATCCGTGCCACCACCATCGCCTGACTGGCTTTTTGGTGCCCTCTCCGGAGCCTAGAAAGTGTGTGGTCAGCTCTTGCCTCATCAGCGAATCGGCGGGTTTTGCGGCAAATCTGAGATCGGACCTGCATCCTTAATCTACGCGATTGGAGACACAAGTTGGATCTCTTGAGTATGGCAGCCACTCTCTCCTCTTCAGCCAAGCAAGCCTTAACGACTTGGTGTGCCACAAATCAAACCTCCGAAAGCCTTTTCTGCGGCTCGCTATCCATAACTGTTCACCACCGCTCTCGCCGCACTCACATCGTATATGTCTTTGTCAACCGCCCCCATATACGGGCCCGAGGCGTAACATTACGTGAGAGAGCCTTGAGCAGGCAGGCGTTCATTAGACCAGCTATGACAGGAAGGGAGTCAGACAGGATTGAGAAGACCCAGGCGACATCCTCCATGACCATCAGATTGCCTAGGTCGGGCCATGGGCTGAATGTCAGCATTTCATGTCGGAACGCCATGTTTCTCGGCTCGTGGCTTCCATGCTTCTATATCAGGCACGGGATGACCTGCGTAAGAAAAGACAATCATATAAAGCGCTCCGCTCGAGCCAGGTCTCTGGAGATGTGTTCACATCGATTTCCCTCGCTTTTTGTTGTAGCATTCCGACGCTTTTTGAAAGAAACCGATCCGTTGCGATCCCTTCAACTGAATCTAGCTCTTCTAACAAAATGCTTCTCTCCTACCTTCCCTACCTGTCCACTCTCCCGCTCCTAGCCCTCGCAGCTCCATCCTCCTCCTACCTCCCTCCCTGCAATCAAATCGACCGCCCCTGCAAATGTCCCCAGGGCACCACCTTCAAGAACCTCACCTCCTTTGGCATCATCGGCGCCCCCGCGCTCCAGGTCCAGAACATTATGGACCACTGTACTCCACCCCCCTACTCCCCCAAACCCACTCCCCTACATACATCTAACCAAAACCTTTTCGCCACTAGTCTTTCAAATCCAATGGCAGGGCGGAATTACGGTAGCGAGTACCACCGGAAAAGACCGCGTGGTTGGCGCTACGCGCTCGTTCAATTTCACGGGCCCAGACGGTCCAGCTGGCGGATACTACCAGATTAGCGAGGTGGTAAGGAAACGAAATCGCTCTTCCCATAAGCATTATCGTACCACGAACCCGCTAACGCAGCTCCAGCTCACTAAAAACAATATCAACCCCGACGGCTCTTTCGAGCAAGGCTATGCCCAGGTTGCCGGTGCATAACCCCCCATTCCCTTATACAACCACATGCAACAACCCCCCTTCGTGCCCCCCCATCAAAAACCCAGTGAGACCCGTCCCTAACTTCCTCTACTGCAGACCCCCCCTCCGTCAAAGTTCCCCACGGCGGCTCCTTCCACGGCGAATGGGCCCTCATCAGCGTCCAACAAACCGTTATCGCCAACGAAACGGCGGTGGCGTGGAGGAATTGGCGGTGCGAGACTGGGACGACGTTTCGTGAGTCCCCCTCCCCGCATTACCTGCAAGCGTGCTATACCATCTCCTTCAGCTTTGGAAATAATAGCTTTTTTTTTATATGTGAGAGAGGGGCAAAGGCTGACTGAGGTTTGTGTGGGGATCAGCAGCGGCAGCATCGCACGAGGGCGGGATCGCGAATGTTTCTGCGATTCTGCTCAAAGAGGGGAAGCGGACGGGCGTGGATGTGAAGCCGTTTACGATTTTTTATGAGGTTAGGAATGATTAGGCGTGGTTGGTGGAGCTTGCGACCTACTGTAGAGGGGAAGCGGGTAGGATTGGTAGAGTTTGGGAGGGGAAGATGGGTCGGAGTGGCTTGGGGTGAGGTGAGAGAGTGGGAGGATAGACTGGGGACCGGGTGAAGGATTTCAGGGGCGAGGGGATTGCGGGTTTTGTAGAGTGTAAGACTTTTTTGGTCACGATTGTTATGGTTGTCTTTTGCGAATCAATGGTTTTGTCTTTGGAAGTTGTCTTTGGGTTCCAAATGTTACTACCGTTTTTCATACTGCGGGGGGAAGGGAGTTTTCTGGTAGAGCAGGACACTACCTAGTCAACTCGCACTCTTGGGACTTGCAATAGCTAGATACAATTTTAGTACTAAGAAGACGGTTATTATAAGCTTCCCAGCCCCATCATCTAACATTTAGCCAGGCTTCAATTGGCGTTCTCATGGACATGTCCATTAGCGTCCCCATTGGATACGTGGCTGCCGTTGATGTGTTTGTCGCCGTGGCCGTTGGTATACGAGGACTCGTCGACGTTTCGTTTTCGTTTATCGTGGCCATTCATAGTCACTTCCACACCGTCACAACCGTCAATACGCCCAGTACTATTACCATTCCCGTTGGCTCCGCCAAGGCCTTTAGCAGCTGCCACGCCGTCGACCTCAGCGGCCCTTCCATTCAGGTTTTCCGCCTCCGCAGCCTGCTCCACCAAGAAACCCGCAAAGTATCTATCAATCGCCTGCACGTCCTCCGGCCACGCGCTCATCCCGACCCAGAGATCCGGGCGCACGACGACAACCGCGCCTCGTGCGTGATTGATTCCATACCAGTAATGGGCGTCCTCGTCGGGGCTTCTGTCGTCGAAAACGAGCGTGGCATTGTCTCCAAGGAGGCCAAGCTCGTTGTCTTCTCCGTAACTGCCGCTGAATAGCTCCTCTGTCTCGTGCGGAAGGGCCTTGACGACGAGCACGATGTTGAATCTGCTGCGCCCGCCGAATCGAGCGAAGAACCCTCCTGGTCCTAGGCCTTGCTGAGAGAAGCGAGCGATGCGCTCGCGCACGATGCCGCGTAGATCGGAGCCGAAGATCAGGAGGTGGAATCTTGAGCTTCCTGTCATTTTGTCGTAGAGGTAAGACATATAGGAAGGGCCGAAGCAAACGCGTGGATTCGGCGCCCGAGCACCGTTTAAGACAGTGATAGGTGTCTGCTTTGCACCTTTCGGCATTGGAGGACAGATCGCCGACTCCACGATTGGTACTTCTACGCCGAGCAGGAACTTGGCGTTGCGACCGAAGAAGGCACCGAGGAAGCGGACGTCTGCCTCTCGAGTCCCATCTCGGATGGGGAGGCTCTCGTCATGCGTTTCTAGCTCTTCGCCGAGACCACGCAGCTCTGCCAGTGGGAGATCGGAGTTGCAAATGAAGCGCAGATAGGTGCCGGAGCAACGAATGACGCGGTTAGCGAACAGTCGGCGCTCTTGATCGTAGGTTGGCAGGATGGAGGATGGCTTTGCTAGTTTGTGGACACAGAGACCTAGTTTCCAGCCAAGGTTGGCGGCATCGTATATGGAGGAGTTTAGGCCAAATGCGCCAAGAACGCTGTGTACGTGGCTGTTGAGGATGGGGTTGGTAAGTTTATCATCGGAAAAATAGAAGGTAAGCACTCACGCTGCATCGCCACCTATATGTACCCTCAGATCGGGCGAAGAGAAGGAACGGGCAACACGCTCACTGACTGGGAATTCATTATTCGCAAATTCTGCCGCATCAATATAGGTGATGCACGAGCTTACCCTTCCATACAGAGAACCAGCTCAAGGATGAGGCAAACTCCACGGTATAAGGGTCCAGTATTTTGTTTGTGAGTTCCAAAACTTCTTCAGCAGTAATCCCATGATCGTCGATTCGGGTATCCCCCACCGCAGAAGCATTGCGTCGAGCCTGACGGTTCTTGGCAAGTTGTCTTGCTTTCTCGCCATTCAACTGGGTATAGATTCTACGCTAGGGTCAGCAAGACGAATACTTTGTCTGGACTGGCAGACAGAAATTGGCCCACCTAGTATATCCTTGTTCCCGAGGGATTATGATGCATCCACCATGCTCGGCCCTGGTGATTATACTGTTATCAAGGCTTTAGTCAAAGTAAACCAAGATGCGACGCTTCTTATACCTGAAATCCAAAATATGGGGATAGTCGGTCTTGAATACGCAGTCCATAATTGCCCAGTAGATGTCTGTTGTGTTTCCATCAAAAGGAATCTTCAGTTGCTCACGGATGCTACTTGCAGCCCCATCGCCACCAACCAAGTATTTGGCTCGAATGAGTTCTCTCTGTCCGGTTTCGAGATTTTTCAATGTCGCCTTTACCGGATGAGACGATAGTGATTCATCCCCGACTTCGAAGCCATCAACCACAGTGCGTCGCTCAACTAGCACCTTGTGTCGTGAGAGATCTCTGATATAAATCCTTTCCATTTGGCCCTGGGTGATAATGTGAATGCCCTTGTATCTAGAATCGCATTGGGAACTCCAATTGTAGAAGAGTTTTGCGCCATCTTTGAATAGAGCAGTGGAATTGAGTATTGGTCCCTCTTCGTGGACCTCTTGAGCCAGACCCCAGGAATGCAAAAGTTCAAGAGCCCGTGCTTGGACTCCATCCGCTCGACCAGCCAGCAAGGGAGCCTCGGCTTTGTCTGAAGAACTCCATTGTTAGAAACTTTCCCCCTCTATGTCATGGGCAGTATACAGCGCGTTCAGCGCGGCGAGTTTACCAACAATACGAAAACTTAAGCCTTGTCTGGCAAGACTGAGCGCAATTTCGAGGCCAAACGGTCCCCCTACAATACAGTGGTTAGTATCGATGGCTTTGTGATTGGCACTAACACTTGCCACCACAGATTAAAACGTCAACCTCCTCTAACGGCTTCCACCAAGCAGGGGTGCCAGAAGACGACTCAGTACCGTTGTATAGTGTTGGCCACGTCCTGATTAGGTTCTGGCCAAGGGAGTTGTGGATAGCAGAAGTTAATGAGTCCTGGGATAGTGGAATGATGTAGTGAGGCTTCTCGCCCAATTCGCTCAAGTGGTTCGCTTCGTCGGTCCATGATGCTATCTCCGCTGGTTCGGCGAAACCCCTCTTCCATGTACAAGGTGATGGTGTTGTGGCCATCTCTAGATCCCAATCGCTGCTTGCTTCTGACTTTTAAGCCGCAAACGTGGAGTCAAAAAAAGTGGATCTTGCGGCCTGACAGATGAAACAATAAGGGAGACTATCGATTACACCGGAAACACATCTTCATGAATCCACAGAAAAACGAGATAAATACTCGCATAGTCACTGCTAGAGACTGGAATTCTTCCCACTTCGGTTCTAGCCAGGACTGATCGCGAGCCAACACCGAGTCATTTTCCGGAACTCCCAGGCTGACACCGGGTAGAGCGCCTCGAGGATCCCATCCACAGAGTGCATAATGGAGGATCACGTAGGATAGCTGCTATGTAGCTGGGCATCATTCAAGCGTCTTGAGCTTGAGAGGGGCAGATCTGAATCATTGATATCCTAACCTATCGTTCGACATCCCGATCATGCAATTGGGCTGTAGCTCTGCGCAAACGAGCCAGTCATTGGTGGCAGGCAGGTAGGAGCAATGACCTCAGTAATATGCACGAGAATAGCGACAGCAATAGGCACATCTACTACCGAATCGCGGTTTCTTCATTTCCGTCCGGGATTGCGAAGATGATGAGTGATTGCTTTTTGGACACCTCTGCTGTGTGTGGAATGGAAGAGTTGTATATTGGTTCAATGGAGCCGAATCACGAGATTCTGGCTGACTAAGCTTCTACCTCCAGCCCTATAGGTCACCAGGGTGATGAGGAAGCTCCTTCCGGCATTCTCTATATTCGAGAATCATTCCAACCACCATAGAGGTTGAGACATGACGAGATGTCGGAGCGGAAAAGGAACATTTGGGAATTCGTGCATTCGTCCTCCCAAAAGCGAATCATCACCTTCTTCCGACATGATCAACGCACCCGGTAGCGAGACTTCAGGCACCTAGCAAGCCCTGTTCTGCCATCAACACATCCTGTTCACTGATAACAAGGTCTTTTCGTCAATCAAAGAACCAATTCGTGTCATACGTCACGTCTTCAATCTCGTGTATAGAACCGTTTTTGTACAAAAGAGGTTAGTTAGCACAAACAGCGGTGAGCATAAATACTGGAAGAACTTTACTATACAAAGACTGCTACAGTGCATGTCAAGCTTCCAAGGAATCAGAAAGAGAGCCTTTAAAGGTACAAATTGAGACTGCTAATGACATTGGTGAAGCCAAAGACTATTGCCTGTTATGTGGCCACGGCCTCTCTTATGCGTCGCCGCCAGATCGCTTTCATTCTTGATATAGGTGACTTTTCGGCGAATGTTAGTTTGTGGCTACTAATATTGCGGTCAAGTACAAAACCTAAATCATTTACTTCATCATGCGACTAGTTTGATTATCAACGGAAAAGGTCAGAAAAAGTCCCACGGTCATGATTTCCAGCCGAAGGGCCGCTTTCTCAAAAGTGGAAATAATCCAAAATGGTTTTTATTTTTGCCTGAATCAATACATATGAGGCCTGAGAAACTATGGGACAGCCGGAAAAAGTGGCAATTGAGCCTGGGGCTGGTCATTTTCGGGTCCTGTTATGCAGAACGATCACGACTTTTCAGGCCGCCAATTGAGCCAAGTTGTTCAGGCCAAAACGCTTGAAATGAATCTCCGCAGATATTTGACCTATATTCTACCCACCGGTAAAGAACAAAGAACCATCAGAGATCCGAGTAAGCGCGAGGCTTCGGACCCTTACTGACTGTGTTCAGGCATGTTTCACCTGACTCTTATCATGGACCTGACTAAGGTGGTGATTAAGTAACAACTTGTTATTCGGGGTCTTCGAATCAACTACTTGGCTTAACTTTTTAAAGGTTTGGAGCGGTGGATGACCCCGTTACCAAAACCTCGCATTCAAACCTATTCTTTCTCCAACCTCCCGAGAACACTCAACTGTTTCTTGGGTGAGAATCAAAGATCAACTCAATGCCTTTGCCATCTCTTGTCGTATTTGGACCCCAAACTCCCTGCCCGTCCATAGAATATATTTCCCAGCTCAGATATTTTTTGCTTAACAATCATTATCTGGCAGATTTCCTTGCCGCAATAAGAGACCTCCCTAATATCTGGCCGTCTCTTGTGGAAGCCAGTCCTTCCTTAGCCCAAGTCCCAGGCTTAGATTCCTTGAAAGACTTCAAGAGATGGATCGACCAAGGGGATCTCCCAGTTTCAAGCTCGGAGATACTGCCTAATGTCTTGTCCACGCCTCTCACAGTCATCGTACACATCATCGAATATTTCAACTACTTAGAGCAAGTCGGACCCGGCACGTCACATGCTCAGGTCTTGGACCGTGTCCAGAATGGCGGCATCCAGGGCTTTTGCACCGGTTTTATGGCTGCAATTTCTCTTGCGTGTTCAAGTGATGAAGAAGATATTAGTAAATTTGGTGCGGTTGCTCTGCGCCTAGCCGTGTGTATTGGAGCCTTCGTCGACCTTGACGCTCGTTTTGCCATCGCACCCCGCGAGACATCATGCTTTACGGTGCGCTGGACGTCAAACGTTGGCAAATCTCAGGTCTTGGATATCTTGAACGATTACTCTGAGGTCTAAACCCTGCACACCTTTTTCGTGGTATACAATTGACTAAGCTGTTCTTTTTAGGCATACATCTCAGTCCTTACAGATACGACGAGCGCTACAATCACTATTCCCAAATCAGCTGTTACATCTCTCATACGTCGGATTACCGACGCAGGTATGATGGTAAAGCCTATCAGCTTGAGCGGTCGTTTTCACTCTTCTGTGCACGAAGACGCCGTTAAAAGCATCCAAAAGCTGTGCAAATGTAACAGTAATCTCCGATTCCCTACTAACAGTAGTCCTCTAGTGCCTTTGAGAGCCAATCTGGATGGCGAAATAATAAAGGGAGGCTCTTTGGAGGAAGTTGCTTTGAGATCCATGTTGGTCGAGTTATCAGACTGGCACAAAACAATCACGACGTCCGTTTCGCAGCTTAGTCAGAGTAGTGGACAATCAATACTCATGGTCGGACCCATTGATTGCATCCCCCGCCCATTGGTGAAGGAGTCAAATCTTCAACTCGTTATCGTACGCAACATGTCCCACCGGCAGGCATTATACCCCACACCTCCACATGTTTCAACCCCCCTAAACGACGACACAGATAGCACGACACTCAATGCTACGTCTGCTCATCCACCCAATCTTGGCCTTTCGGAATACCCGTATCCGGATAATGCTATCGCTGTAGTGGGCATGGGATGCAGGTTTCCAGGCGCAGACTCGGTGGAGGAGTTTTGGGAAGTCATCCAATCGGGAAAATCAATGCTTAGAAGACTCCCGGAACAAAGATTCCCAACCCAAGGACTTCGGCGTAGTCCAGACGCCAATACTCAATTTCTGGGAAATTTTATACGCGATGCGGATGCATTTGACCATCGCTTCTTCAAAAAGTCTTCCCGCGAAGCCGCATCGATGGATCCGCAACATAGATTGGTATTGCAAGTCGCCTATGAGGCATTGGAATCCTCAGGGTACTTTAGTGAAAGCACACCGGCGAAGGACATTGGCTGCTATATGGGTGTTGCAGCGTCGGACTACGAAGACAACGTTGCTTCCCATATGCCAACGGCCTTCTCCGTCCCGGGTATGGTACGAGCATTCGCGAGCGGGAAAATCAGTCACTTCTTCGGTCTGAATGGCCCATCAATAGTTTTCGACACGGCTTGTTCATCCTCTGCTGTCGCAATCCATACAGCATGCAAAGCAATTCAGACGGATGAGTGCTCAATGGCGTTGGCTGGAGGAGTCAATGTTATAACTAGTCCTACTTTGCATCAGAACCTTGCTGCCGCGAATTTTCTCAGCTCGACTGGAGCATCGAAATCTTTTGACGCAAAAGCCGACGGTTATTGCCGCGGTGAAGGCGCAGGCTTGATCCTGTTGAAGAAGCTATCTTCAGCAATGTCCGACAACGACAATATTCTGGGTGTAATTATGGGGACTGCGGTGAACCAGAACGATAACTGCTCCCCAATCACTGTGCCAAGCTCATTTTCACAGAGCAATCTCTATCAGCGAGTATTGTCGCTGGCTAGCATGAAGCCTAGCCAGGTGTCGTATGTGGAAGCTCATGGCACTGGGACTGCAAAAGGAGATCCGATCGAATGTCAGAGCATTCGGACGGTTTTTGGCGGGCAGGCTGGAAGAAGACTTCATTTTGGCTCCGTCAAGGGCAACATTGGTCATACCGAAGCCGCTTCAGGTGTTGCTGGGCTAATCAAATCCTTGTTGATGATGCAACACAGAACCATCCCCATGCAAGCCAGTTTTACCGCGTTGAATCCGAACATCGCACCTTTGGAACAAAGCAATATGGAAATTCCAAGGATCAACCGGAGTTGGCATGCAGGATTCATGGCAGCATGCATCAATAACTACGGCGCCGCGGGTAGCAACGCTGCCATGATAGTATGTCAGCCTCCGGCCAAGGTTGCTACCCCTCGCGGCATCGCTAGTACTCCGCGAATAGAATTGCTATCCAGATATCCATTCCTCATCTCTGCGCACTCCTATGCAAGTCTAAAAGAGTATTCTGTGGCTCTGAAACATTTCGTGTTAAAACAAGCTTCACTAACGCAAGACAACCTTCTTGCAAGCATAGCATTCAATCTGGCGCATAAACAAAACAAATCACTGGCTCACGTCGTGACAGGAACAGCCACCTCCCTGGCTGACTTGGATACTCGCATCGTTGTGGGGTTGTCCGAAACACAGGCTAAGCCTGAGGCACGGCCGGTTGTACTTGTTTTTGCTGGTCAGACGGGACGATCTATCAGCTTCTGCCAAGAGGCATATCGTGACTCGCTCCTGCTACGATATCACTTGAATAAATGCGACGATATTATTCGATCCATGCACCTAAAGGGTCTTTTCCCTGACATTTTCAACTCGCAACCCATTGACGATGTGATTGATCTTCACTGCATGCTCTTTTCGTTACAATATTCTTGTGCCAAGTCATGGCTGGACTCTGGATTAAAAGTCGAAACCGTAATTGGCCACAGCTTTGGGCAATTGACAGCCTTGTGCGTGACAGGTGCTCTTTCTCTCGAAGACTCCTTAAGATTGATTGCTGGGCGTGCTTCTCTCATCAAGAGCCATTGGGGCCCCGAAAGGGGCTCCATGATTTCTCTAGAGTCTGACATCGATAATGTCATGAGACTCGTCTCTCTGACCCGACAATACGGTACAGACCAAGAGGTCGAGATTGCCTGCCATAATGGACCTTCTAGCTATGTTCTCGTTGGAACCGAAGATTCTGTCAAAGAGGTCGAAGACATTGTCGCAGACAGAGCCTCTTCACTTGGTCTCGTTAAAGCAAGGAGACTGGATGTCACCCATGGGTTCCATTCGGTATTTGTAGACAACATATTATCGGAATATACCAAGTTGGCGGAGGGACTTACTTACAGTAAACCCACAATACCACTTGAAAGCTGTTCTAAAGGCGAAAGCTGGACCAATATCGGGCCAAAGATGGTAGCACAGCAGTCGCGAGAGCCCGTGTACTTTGAAGATGCCATTAGAAGAATAGAGGAGCGGCTAGGAGCCTGTGTGTGGCTCGAAGCTGGATCAGGAACGCCGGCAACCGCTATGGTCCGTCGCGCAGCTCGAACTACTATACCTCACTCATTTCATCCTGTCAAAATCGGCTCCGCAGACTCTATGGGCGCGCTTGCCGAAACCACAGTCAATCTTTGGAAAGCTGGTGTCAAAGTACAGTTCTGGCCTTTTCATCGCAGTCAAAGGCATTTTTACTTGGCTTTGAACTTGCCTCCATATCAGTTCGAGAAGTCCCGGCATTGGCTCGAATATGTAGACAAGCACGGGCTGACGGAAAGAGAAACGCCCACGCCTGAGCTGAAGTCTAAACCAAGTCTGTTATCCTTTGAAAAGTTCTCGGATCCACATCACCAAGTCGCCGAGTTCTCTATCGACCAGACGAGTGAGTACTACAAGTCTTGTGTTCAAGGGCATGCAGTGCTTGGTAGTACATTATGCCCGGCTTCGCTATACATCGAGATGGCCGCTAGAGCCGCCACAGTTTTGAGGCCCGACTTCTCGTCATCGTTGTATACTCCTGACTTGGAAGAGCTGGAGATGTATGCTCCACTTGGCATTGATCTAGGTCGAGGCATCCATCTATGTCTAAGACTAGTGGAGGGGACAACCTCGACATGGGAATTCACTTTGAGTAGCTATGCGCGTAACGACGCATTGAAAATGGCAAGGCATGCGGCGGGACGCGTCAGCCTTCTTTCTTCAGACAGTCCCAGGAGAATCACCGATTTTGCACGATATACAAGATTGCTTGATCATCGACATTGCGAGGCACTACTTGCTGATGTTGAGGCAGAGGCCATGCAAGGTTCCCTCGTGTACAAGATGTTTGCCAAAGTGGTTCACTATGCCGATATCTATCAGGGTGTCAAAAAGATATCATTGAAGGATCGTGAAGTCGCAGGCCACGTGGCTATGCCTACAGTGCACTCGAGCGCCTTGAAAGACTCTATTTGCAACCCTCTCGCCATAGACAACTTCACTCAAGTCGCCGGATTACACGTTAACAGTCTTGAGGACTGTGGGGATAATGAGGTTTTCCTTTGTACCAAGATTGATCAGTTACACGTTGGAGCGATCTTCAACCAGGACGGATCGAAATCTGGATCAGGACCTTGGATAGTATATTCGAAGTTCGACCGCGAAGGCGCCAGGGGACTTGTGAATGACATATTCGTTTTTGACCATGCGAGCAAGACTTTAGTGATGATGATCTTGGGTGTGCGATTCACTAAAGTCGTTATCAACTCACTACGAAAGGCACTATCGCGGGCCAACCCACCTCAAATCCTCGCTATTTCTGACGTTGACAAACCACAACACCTGATTCCTCACTTCAAGTTGTCCCAAGGAATCGAATCTGGAGTGAATGCGGATGCCATAGTTGCTAAGGCGGAACCCCAGAGCCATGCAATAACAAGCTCGAGAGATACGGAACAGCAAAAAATTCGATTAGCAGTTAAGGAGTTGCTGCATGAAGTTGCCGACGTCCCCATTGGGGTAATATCCGATGACTCATCTCTCGACGAGCTTGGAATTGATTCCTTAATGGCTACCGAACTGCTAACCGAGATTAGACAGAGCTTTGGTGTAAGTATTCCGGTAGCAGACTTTCAAAATATCTTCAACTTCAAGTCACTGTACCAGTACATTGTTGCAAGGGGAGATTCCCATATATCTGTTGATTCCTCAAGTGACACAGATAGCAGCATGGATTTATCAGAGAGCGGTCCAAGCAGTCAAGGTACACCAACATCTGAACAAGGAAAGAAGGACTTGCACAGTCAACTCATCTCCAAGCTTTCAAAACTAGTAGCTGAGCATCTCGATACCACTGATGAAATTTCCCGAGATACCGACCTGGGCGCTGCGGGCCTTGACTCCTTACTTGGCATTGAATTGGGAGCCGACATCGAAAAGGCGTTTGGTTCAAAGATAGACATGACTCAGCTGAGTCCAGAGACCACCTTTGGCAACCTTAGTGACATGGTCTTGCCACGACAAGACAAACCTAGACCTGCTGTGACGCCTGAAATCGAAAAGGTTCTTCCCAGTTCAAAATCCTTCGAGGTAAAAGCACAGAAAACTGCTGTATCACATCCTACCGCCAACGCCGCTTTGATTTTGGACGAATACACAGCTGCACCGAATTATAATCCTTTGGCTTCGGCTGCAGAAGACTTCGCCCATATCCGACATGATTACGGCCGGTTTGCAAAGGAGGCGGGCTTTCTAGACTTTCGAACCAAGGTCTATCCGAAACAAGCAGAACTTGTCCTCGCATATGTCGTTGAAGCTTTCGCAAACCTCGGATGTTCTCTCGGCTCATTAAAGGCTGGTGATCGACTGCCTCCCATCCAATATTTGCCAAAGCATAGGAAAGTAATGTCTCAGTATTACAAAATCCTCGAGGACGCGTCACTCATATCCATTGAAAAAACCAGTATGCTACGAACCGGAAAGCCCACCAGTTTACCAACAGCTAGTCAACTCTATGAACAGATCATCTCTGATTTTCCTCAACATGCGTCCGAGCATCGGCTTCTGAAATCCACTGGGTCGAAACTGGCAGATTGCCTGTCTGGTAAGGTTGACCCGCTTCAGGTTCTGTTCCGTAGTAAGACCGACAAAGACCTTCTTGAAGACGTGTATACAAATTCTCCAATGTTTGCGACTGGGACGAAGATCTTAGGGAACTTCTTCAGCGAAACTTTGAGCAAATATCGAGGACCGGAAAAGTTACGAATCCTAGAACTTGGTGCAGGTACTGGTGGGACTACTAAACATATGATTGATATACTCTTGTCTCGTGGGATTGAATTCAGCTATACCTTCACGGATCTTTCCTCCTCAATGGTGGCGGCAGCGAAGAAGAAATTTGCTCACTACAACTGCATGGAATACATGGTGCTTGATGTGGAAAAGGAGCCCCCAAAGCAGCTTGTTCATTCTCATCACATAATTCTGTCGTCCAACTGCGTTCATGCTACGAAGAGTCTTGTGAAGTCTTCGATAAACATACACAAGATACTTCGAAACGAGGGCTTCCTTTGTTTGTTAGAGCTGACCAGGAATCTTTTCTGGCTTGACTGCGTGTTTGGGTTGCTCGAAGGCTGGTGGTTGTTCGAAGATGATCGCAAACATGTGCTGGCAGATGAGTTTCTTTGGAAGCAAACATTGCTGGAAGCAGGTTTTAAGCACGTGGATTGGAGCGACGATGAAACGGAAGAATCGGACCAATTCCGAGTCATTGCAGCATTTGTGGGGGGGTCACAGAATAACACAGCACTCAACAAAGCCACCGGTAGAACGGTACCTTCGATGGAAACTGTGGAGTATCATCGAGTGGGCGGAACGTCCCTCTATGCGGATATCTACTATCCAACAGAGACCGGAGCGGCTCAAACCAAAAGACCCATTGGTATGCCCTTCCTTTAGCCGCGTGGACCTGCTGTTTTGCAGATACTAATAGGCCCATAGCGCTCATGGTCCATGGAGGGGGCCATATCATGCTCTCCCGAAAAGACATCAGACCAAAACAGACGCAATGGCTTCTTGATAATGGTCTCCTGCCAGTCAGCGTAGATTACAGGCTCTGCCCAGAAGCCCCCCTACTAGAAGGTCCAATCTCGGACGTCTGCAGCGCTCTCCAGTGGGCTCGACGCGTTCTCCCCAACCTAAAACTCCAGCGTTCAGACATCCATCCCAATGGTGACAAGGTCGTCGTTGTCGGCTGGTCGACAGGAGGCACCCTCTCCATGACCCTTGCCTGGACCGCCCCCGCGCGAGGCCTCAAGCCTCCAGACGCAATTCTCGCTTTCTACTGCCCAACCAACTACTCCTCTGATTTCTGGCGACAGCCAAATTTCCCCGCAAACACCGCGTCAATGGCGGCCGAACCCTATGATCTGCTCGAAGGCGTCCAGGACTCCCCCATCATTGCCTACAATGTTCCACCCGGCAAACGGCCCCTAGGGGGTTGGATGTCCGCTTCGGATCCTCGCTCTCGCATTGCGCTGCACATGAACTGGAAAGGCCAGGCGTTGCCGGTCCTCCTTGGTGGTCTCCCGAGTAAGAACAGCTTGAGCACTACCGACAGTGACGGCAACGCACAGCAAGCTCAGTGGCAATCTCTCCCCCAGCCGGACGCAACGAAGATCGCTGCCGTGTGTCCTTACACACAAATCACGCAGGGCAACTATCGCGTGCCGACATATCTAATCCACGGCACCCAGGATGATCTGATTCCATGGCAGCAGACGCAGAAAACATGGGACGCGCTGGTGGAGCAAGGGATGACGGCCGGTGGGGAGATTGTCGAGGGGGCCGTGCATCTGTTCGATCTTTACGGGGATAGGGAGGGAAGGAATTGGGAGGTTGTGAAGAGGGGCTATGAATTTCTTTTCGAGCGGCTGGGAATTAGGGAGGGTACTGGAAGCGGGTGAGAGAGGGAAGGCTATAGCGGCTGTCATAAGGTGTTTTTTGGTACGTGTGCACGATTTCTTTTTACGAAGTATGCCATTTATGAACGTTAATGAGAAGAGATATAGTTCGCAGCGGCTGTCAAAGTGTGTGTGCACGAAGTAACGCTAGAATTTTAGATATAGAGTACACTTTTTACAAACTTCATCCCACCAGTCTTTTGCTCACCACTTCCCACAGCTCTACCCTTCGCCCCACATTTGAACACCGCACCGAGGATATAGCCCTCTAAAGGCATCAAAACCCTAGCACTCTAAACCTTCCCGTCTTCGTCTCCCACTGTCGTTCGGGCAGCGGTAGTAGAAGTGAAACGAAGCACGATAGGACTTTGATTTCTTTTACTTATAATATCAAACCATCTGACTACACTTTTGATTCATTGCTTTCGTATTAGATCTGAGTCGTTTTTCGTAATGAATACCTGGAAATTGGGAATATATATATGAGAAATCAATGTTTCGCTTTTGTAGTGTCGAAGGATGATACGAGTGACATGGGAGATCGTCAGGGGGTAAGGGAGGTGAATATTCGACTAAGTGGCAGTACGGATATGGCACTCAGGATAATCAAGTTTGACATATTCTTTTGTCTACTTTTACTTATGGGACACGCGTTGAGATTAGATTCAAGTTAAGATCTATACTCTTCGCAAAGAAGTAACGAGTCGAGTTTTCCATTTGAAGATGTCTACAGCAGCTAATTCTTGTTTACTGGCGTTCTGGATGCCCTTATGCGCGAGGTCTCCTCGTCGGCTAGGGATATAGATGTAGGGAACAGTGCTGATGCAGAACGATAAGTGGAGGCTGAGAAAGCTGTGAGTTGGGGGTCCGTTGATATAACGTGTATATGGAGTTGATGCGGCCGCAACCTAACTGGCTGGCGTGATTTAGATCTTGGTCCACTGGGATACAGTGAAGAGCCGGGAGAGAACTCGTAAAGTCTTGTTCTATAGTACTTTGCAATCTTGCTCGGGAAATAATTCGAATCGTTGTCTTGTCAAGGACCGTCATAATGCTGTCACGACGGTACTCTTAGAGCAGGGCGGGGCGATGCTGGAACTCGGAGACAGCAGGCAACCCCCAACTTCCCCTTTTCTTTGCGTAAGACTGCGGCTGAGATGTCCAATGCCAAGAGCTCTGACATCAGAGTCCATGGATGGGGAACGGCGGATCGAAAATGCACCGTCTTGCGCAATAGGCGAGAAATGCAGTCATGATGCACGGTACCATGACCCGTGTAAGCGGATTACGCATAAACCTAATATTATAGCATCGACCAAGGCATCTCTTGCGTCACAGAGTAAAATGTGGTTAGCTGAATCAGCCGTTCACACGTATCACGCTTTTCTACCCACGTCCTCTGCATCGGTTCCTCTCTGAAGAGGGTAGCAAGAATCGCTGGATTCGTCGGTGAAGAATTCTAACGGCACAGTGGTAACCCAATCCTTTCACTACTTTGTCATTGTAAGCCCACTTCCGCCCTGGCGATCTTAAGATTCACCCGCTCCGGATACCTTGCCCGGATCCTGCCAGGATTCGAAAGTCTGTAACGAGGAGATGCGTGTTGACTTGATAATTCATCAAAATCCTCCGGAATGGCCGAGGTAGATTAGAAACCAGCACCCTACTCCGAAAGGCGGATCTGAGGGGTCGCACATGAAGACAAATCCAGGATTCATACACCGCCTGGCCCGACGTATCAGAAAACCGGGTCCATTCAATGCATGGTGTATGCGCCCACACGCTCAAGGAAGAACAGGTAACCGGAGGTGGATGGCGCCAGTCACCGAGTTTATCTCCCAAAGGTGAGACAATGGGAGCGATCCTCAGATGAAGCCTATTGAACTCGATCGAGTTATCAGCTCGTAACCGTTATGACCGCAAGGGCCACTGGCCGCACAACATCTGATACGGGGATACGTAGGTATTTTTCCTTTGCAGAAGATCGGACAAGACCTGCCTGCTTTGTGATCCGCTTGTAACCTTATGACATGCAGGTATCAGCCGTGATTCGGGATGAAGTCCTGGCCCCCAGGCAACTTGAAGAATAGAACAGGCCTGGCGGAAACCTGCATTCGGAAACTTAGGCGAAGCGGTGCCGGAAACACTTGCGTAACCCTAAATCCTTTAATTGGACTACTATGCAGCCCCATAGCTCAGCCCATCTGCTGCAGATGCATGCCGGAACTGGCGTCGTGGTTGTTCATGTGCAGGTCTGGCACCACAGACCGCAAGATGGTCCCCCACATGTTCCACAAAATGAATTTAGGGGCCCAAGTAAGAAAGAACACCGAAAAAAAGCGGGCATGCAAGCCTGCGAATATAGTGATTCTGTTCAGTTAATCTCACTCGGGATCTGCCTTGGATCTCAAAAGTGACTGACCCGCTATTTCTTTTATGTAGATTGATATACCATAGTCTCTTACAACTTCCATAGTACCTTTCCTAGACATGGGCTATCTATGGCCATAAGAACGGAATATGCGGATGGTGTAGTGTTTAGGGCGCGCAAGCACGATACCCAAGCTTTCCGTATCGTTGACCATTTAAATAACGTTTACACCTTTTGTAGGAAATCTTCTGATGAAAGGGGTGTTCGCTGTTGCAATCCCGATTTAACACAAGGCAAAGTGTATGGAACCGCAAGCCAATTTCACCTTCACTACTTGGCAAACAACATTTGCTGTCTAATGAGACCTATTATACCTGACCTCGGATCAAGGTGGCTGCTGGAACATGCTGCTTGTTCAGATCAACTGGAGCCTTGCCTAGACCTTGGGCCTTACTGCTGTACAATGCGCCGAGCAGTTTTTGATGGTTTCCACAGCTTTGTGGCTTCCCCGACACGGACGCCCACGGGAATTTTGGCCGAATCCAACATACCATCTTTCCCAAATACAAGGTGGCATATTTAAGTACAAAACTCCATCTCAGTTTTAGGCTCCGCCGTCTTCATGCAAAGATTGTAGAGTAGTGCTGAGCTTATGAACATATTATTATTTTCGTACTTATCGCTCTCTTCAATGACAAGGCAACCAAGGAACCCTAAAGAGGATAGTATCGAATACAGAGATTATTGTAGGGGTTGAAGATAGTGGGAACTGGGCAAAACTCCGGCACAGTGTTCTGGATTGAGCCATCTCTCTGCTGGGAACACTTCCAGATATCTGCGCTTGGGCTTCCACCCAGTGTGACATCAGCGGATGCAACGTGTAAGATAGACGGTAAGCCTGGTGCCTTGCACCTGTTGGCCACATATGGAAACTGTACCAGCATCTCAGTCCCAAGGCTACTATCAGCTCTGGAATTAGGCAGGGTGCAGCTATGGCTAATAAGCAAAATTTGCATAGTGGTGTAGTTCTTTGATTCTCTATTAGTCCCGGATTTGGTTCGTGGTAGCTCGAGGTCCATCTGGAGCACTGAGTGGTGGACGGGTGATGCCAAGACATCATCGAGAATAGAAAATAGCTGCTGGACTGTTGATCTATGTGGAGCTATCAGCGCTGTCGCCTCCTTCCACCCTATCAGCGGCCGTGCGACGTTACCTACTTGCGCCTTCCAGTGTCCATACGAGCCGTCTCACACCGCTCTTTTACAAAGTTGGTTGTCCTGCAGAGATAGTGCTGACAGGGCTGGACGAAGACCTGAGAGTAAGGGAGATTGGAGAGCGGTAGCGGTATAGGTTTGGTGGCGTGATATGGCTGTACTACAGTACTATCTAGCACTGTGCGGGGGACCCTGAGAGGGATCAAATGCGACGGTAGCCACAGGGCGGAGAGAGCCGGTCGAGGGGGGTGGGGTGGGGGCTACGAGCCTACGAGTAGGTACCGGTGGGGGCCGCGGAACATACCTTATGAAGCCTAAATTGGAAATCACCAATCAACGGTGCGCGTCTTAAGCGATTGATGCCAACGGTCTTTCACAGCCTTACCCAATACTCCTCCTCTCAGTCCTCGCATCCAGTCCCCAGACGCAGCGGTACATTATCGTAAAAGGCAAAGTAATCCAATACCCAAGTGCCCCAAATTCTTTGGAACGACGCTCTATCCTAGATGGGCGACTCCGAGAATGCCCCTGCCTCCACAATGAAGTACATACGCGTTACAGGACCTTGCTTTATAGGTCCAAGACGCGATTACGGGTCAGGAGGCTGTCAATCTTCTTGGCGGTGAAACTGTAGGCTGCACACCATCCTGCTTCATCCTGACGCATGCTATGGCTAGGGCTTGTGGCCCGGACCGCACACGTTGGCAGAGCCAACATGAATCCATGGAACCCTATCCAGGGGACTCTCATCGAAAGCAACAGCAGCCCTATGTTTACAACTCATAGCCTTCAACAAAGCCGTTGCGGTTGATGACAGGTCGGACGGTTGCAATGGGTCGAATACGCAGGAAGTGGGCAGCGGAGGAGGACAATCTTCTGAAAGCTGCAGTATCTAAAGGTCCGCCATAGATCCAGCTATGTCCAGTGAACCCACTACCTCAATGGATACTAACAAAATATACCAGCCCAAGACAATGGTCGGCCGTTACTCTGGCATGAGATAGCCGCTAACATTCCTGGCCGTACAAACAAGGACTGTCGAAAAAGATGGTATGGGAAAACAGCAGCAAAAGTCAATAAAGGAGCTTGGACACCATCTGAAGACGAACGGCTCTACGATGCTGTCAACGCTCACGGTACTAAATGGTCCATAGTTGCCTCGGACGTAGGGACTAGAACCGGGGATCAAGCATCGAAACGCTGGTGTCAAAGTTTGAACCCAGAGATTGACCATAGCGCCTGGACGCCTAAGGAGGTACGTAGCTACTGGTGTACTTATATTTGCCTTTTCCGACCTAATTTAGGCAATCTAGGATGAGCTCCTCCTTGATGGCGTTACTAGATACGGTCGTAATTGGCAACAAATCACATCAATCCATTTCCCTCGTCGAACGAGCCTTGGTGCAAAAAATCGATATCATCTTTTGTGCCGAAAATCGAACGGCGCACGCATGTATTCGAAACTGAAGTCCACGAAGGTCTCTGGCACAGAGCCTACAGATACGAATAAGCTCGATGACTTGCTCGAGTCGGACAAATCAGATATCTCTGACAGCGGAAGTGAGATGGACGAGGAAAGCTCCGAAGGCGAGGGGGTAGTGTTTCGCCTTCCACAGACTGGGGCCGAGAATAAGCAAGCTTCCAGCTTCGAGACCCAGGGCAATACCATTGTCCATTTGGGTTCAGGTACCCCGGAAGCAGACTTTATGGGCGATCTCTATGGCGACATTCCTCACAACTCTTTTGGCAACGACGCAGATGTCAATGGGGCTGTACAAGACATGCCGACATTGCAGTATTCACCGTTTTCAACCGTTCTCGATAATTCCAACTACACGTCTGGAACATTGAGCCCCGAAAGTACACAACAAACAGTTTCACAAGGAAGCGCTGTCGCTTCGCTCTCCTCGTTGGAACGCAATGCTTACAATGGGAGCACCATACAAAGTATTGACGATTTCATCCTGAATTTCTCGCCCAGCACAAAGTCTGATTTTCCTTTTGATGACTGGAACAGATGGGACACTGGTATGCTTTTAGACCCTGAATTAGAATCAATGCTCGGTGCCGATCTGCCACACACAGGCTACGCCTCAACTGGGACCTCTCCCGCTTCGTTTTCGTCCAACGCAACCTCGACGACTTTGTCAGCTCGAACTCCTCTTCCTTCGAGCGCAGCTCTCACGAGCTCCGCCCATGGAAAGAGACCCGACAGTACACGACGCGTCACCATTGAAGCCGTCTGTTCTGCGGATGAACTTGGGAAGCTTGTTCAGGCAGTGACGGAGCGAGCGTTCTCGGCGGTCGTAAGGACAGACCATAAGATGTCCTTTGATTCAGGTTGATGTGCATGGAGATGATTATTTCGAGTTCATGAATCATGTAGCAACTTTGTAGAACCAAAATGAGTACTAGATATGGCTTTACATTTAAATCCAATTGAACGTTACGCTCGTTCGTTTCCTGGAATCTCTGGTGGTCGTATCATCAACCGATCGCTCTCATATCAAATCCCAACATGCCGCATGCCAGGCAATACTATCTACGCCCATGAAACCGCTGAACCAGGTGCCGAACCATCATAACAGAATCTCAATCCAACCTTGTAGTGGCTCAGGTCGCCGGGTAGAGTCAACAACTACGTTCTTCCATTGGGCCTAGTCTACGAAATCGCGCTGGCCAATCAAGTCAGGGCCCGAGTCGCTGGACAAATGTTCTTGATAGCAAGCCGCAGATCCACTCGGGTCTTCAAGACCTCTCATCCAATTTTTGTAAAATGCGAACGGTCCCGGCTTTCGACACAGCGCTGTCCCACTGTTCACCCGACATGGCACCTTCGACCTTCTCTACAACCAACTTCAACCCCGCTCGAATCAAGTTACGGCCGTCCGACGAGGACCATAACGAAATCCGAACAGTGCCTGAGCTGATAGACTTCAACGCAAAGCATAATGCAGACCAGATTTTCTGTGTACAGGCTACAAAAGAGACACAAGATACGCCGCAAGCGAAACCGGTCGCTATAACGCATATTCAACTGAAACGTGCAATTCTTCGCTGCTCGAAAAGATTGTGTGAGGAAATAGCAGAACTGAAGCAGCCTTACAAGAACGACGAGGGTCGAATTGTCAAATGCCAGCCAGTGGCTTTGTTTGTCGAGAGCGATGTGGGATTGTTGATTCACCTGTTCGCTCTTATGAGCTTAGGCGTTCCTGTCAGTTTCTCTTCTAGGTTGCGCAGGCTATAGTTCATATGGAATATTTGCACCCTCGAAGATCCCTTTTAGCATGGCCCAAATTCAATGCAAATGCGTATCAAACTCGGCCACTGATTGTTTTCGCTAGGTGGCTCTCTTATCAGCGCGCCTTAGTCCTACGGCAGTCAATCATTTACTCCAGGAGACCCGTGCTACTGCGGTGATTACCTCGCCACGGCTGTCAAATGTTATCAGTACGGCGAGTGCACAAAGCACAACACCCTCTTTATCGCCTACAGCCCCAGCCGTCTACTTACAGAAACCCTACAAGGACGACTTACAGACAGACTTGGACTACCACGGAGCTGAGGGTGCAATATGTTCCCCTGACCATTTCATAAGTGAGACTGACCGAGATGTCTTGATTCTACACTCCTCTGGGACTACTGGACTGCCTAAACCTATTTATCAGCCCCATAGATACCTACTCGGATACAGTGTTTGCCATCAGCCCTCAAGTCATGAAGAGATTGGCGGATTGAACATGTCTACTCTTCCCCTCTATCATGTCTGTTAGACACCCAGCCATATTGGATAAACTTAAGCTAATCTTCCACGAAAAAGGGCTTTGGCTTGCTCGCTGCATGCCTTTCGCTTGGGGTTGGCAAGCCATTCTGGCTAGCCTCAGCACATGTCGTGCCCACCGGGGCATCGACTGTGGACGCGTTAAAATCAAGCCATGCGCGATCGCTCATGACGGTCCCTCTGATTCTTGAGGAGATATCCTTACTCCCTAAAGACCAGGGAGTCAAGGCATTGTTACCCCTACAATTTGTCGCCTGTGGCGGTGGACCACTCAAAGTGTCCGTGGGAGAGAAGCTGGCTACAGCTGGGGTCAAAGTTCTGTCTCATTTTGGAGCGACAGAAGTCGGACCAATGGCCCCTGTGTTCGCGCCCACCCCTGATTATGATTGGCATTACTTCAGGCTGAGGCAAGACATGGGCTTTGACCTCGAACCCGTTGATTCTGCAGGAGATGAGAATGTACAATATTTCAAGCTGACAGCACATCCATTCGGGTGGGAGAAGTCTTTCGAGTTACAAGATCGGCTAGTAAACAACCCTAAGCATCCTGACACCGATTTCAAAGCCGTCGGGCGGAATGATGACCTGATCGTTCTTGCCACAGGCGAGAAAGTGCTTCCACGCATCCTGGAATCCCTGCTCTCCGAAAGCCCTTTAGTCAAGGCGGCTGTCGCATTCGGGGACGGACAATTTGAGTTGGGGGTGATCGTGGAGCCAGCTTCACCTACAGAAGACCATGAGCAATTTAAGTCATCTATATGGTCTATAGTTGTGGAGGCCTGTAATCAGATGGATGACCATGCCCAAATCTCATCCAAAACTAATATCATCGTTGCTCCGCAAGGAATGTTTGTCCCACGCTCTGACAAAGGCTCGGTACTTAGAAAAGAGGCCTCCCAACTATTCGAAGCAGAGATAAGAAAGGTATATCAGGACTTGGATAACCCAGCCGTTGAAAACTCCACATCTGCGTTGGACGCGCAAAATCTGGAACAGAGTTTAATGAAGATGATCCAGGTTAACCTGAATTGGACCGTACCCATACAAGATTGGACCTTCGAGGACGACCTCTTCGAGTTGGGAATGAATTCTCTGCAGGCAGTGCGTCTTCGCAGACTCTTACTTAGCTCCATCCCCCACAACAGCACAGCTTTTCTGTCTAAGGAGCGGATAACTACCGATTTCGTATATAAAAACCCTTCAATAGCGAAGCTTGCGCAGGCGTTGAGAGATGGTGGGGACTTGAAAGGAGGCCAGAGTGACCTTGGACACACCATCGAAGACTTTGCTAATCTGTATTCCCTGGAACAATCTACCTCACCTAAGCTGCAGCATGGCACTGGCCCTGTAGTGCTGTTGACCGGCAGTACAGGTAGCCTAGGAACCCATCTTCTTGCCCAACTAGCCAGTTCTCCAAACGTAGCGCGGGTGGTATGTCTGAACCGCTTGCCACTGGACGCACGATACCACCATCAAGACGCGTATGAGCACCAATTCAAGACAGCGGAAACCAAAGGCGTCACGATTCCTCTCCAAGACCGGTCCAAGGTTGAACTCATTACGATCGATCCTGCCGCACCCCGCCTAGGCCTTCAAGATGCCGAATACGCACGACTTTGTAGAAACACCACGCACATCGTGCACTGTGCTTGGCCTATGGATTTCAAACGCCAGCTACCTTCATTCCAAGCCCAATTCCGCTTTCTCCAGAGCTTGCTTGTTCTTGCCAAAGGCGCCCACGACCTCCGTCCGCTGCTGAAACCCAGGCTCTTATTTGTATCCTCCATCGCAGTTGTGGGCCAATACGCTCTCGTCAACGGCACGCGCATGGTCCCTGAAGTTCCTATCCACGACCCGAGTTGCACTAACCCTTTCGGCTACGGTCAAGCAAAGCTCATCTGCGAGCGCATTATCGAAAACGCTGCTCGTACTCACCAAGCCTCAATCGAAGTATCCTGTGTGCGTATTGGCCAAATGTCCGGATCTCAAAAAACCGGCTTCTGGAACGCCTACGAACATATCCCAACCCTCATCCATCTCTCCCAGAAGATCTCTTGCCTCCCAGTTATTGACGGAGTAGGTAAAGCAAGCGATATAGAAGCCGCAAAACCCCTAGCTAACGCACCATATAGACCCTCTCCTGGCTCCCAGTCGATCTGGCCGCCACCTGCCTCTCCGATATCCTCCTCACACCCCATCCCCTAAGCCTAATCTACCACCTCGAAAACCCAGTCCGCCAGTCCTGGCACGAAATGCTCACCATTTTGGCCTCCCGACTGGACGTCTCGCGCGAGTTCTTGCCTATTGATAAATGGCTCGACCGAGTTGGTGCTATTGCTGCTGATACCGAACACTCAGGCGCTGATGGCGTTGATCATAAAGCCCACGAACTCAGCAACGGTAGCGATACGGGACCCATCACAATCAAAGAAATCAGCTTTTCAACCCCAGCGTCACCGCAAATGCTTGGGGACTTTTTCAGGGAAGATTTCCAGCACATGGCGGGTGGGGATGTGATTATGGATACGGCAGGCGCGCGGAGAGTTTCTGCGACCTTGCGAGGTTCGGACACTGTGAAGGCGGAAATGGTGAAAAGGTATGTGGAGGGGTGGAAGAAGATTGGGCTTCTGGGGTGAGTAACCGGATGGGGTTGATATGAGGTATTCAGAATGTTTTAAGGAGTCTGTGAGGTGAGGGACGGGACATTTGGAGTAAAGCCAGCGGATTGTGGTGTAATGGTAGCGCAGCGTTTTAAGACGGGCGGCTTGGAAGCTCTAGATGAGGGATCAAGACGTGTGTATCGCTGGGATTCCCAAAGGGTCCTGGTGAATATAGATGATTCGTCTCTTTCTATCTTCATGTCCTACCATGCTCGATAACTTGTTGCACAATTCAGCTTTTCATATCCTTGGCATCCTCGTGAACATCACGAACGAACATGATAGCCCATCTTGCATGGTAGAGAGGTTGGATCAAGGTGGTATCCGTCGGATGGTCTTCCCAGCCACACCCTACGAACTGCTCCCATTCTTTCACCTGTTCTGCAGGCCTCATCCAATCTGCAGTAGTGTTGTCTAGATATCAAATCCTGCATGATGCCTATAATGTGTTGTGGCTCAGCGAAGAGGTGGGGACATCAACGGCGTATTGGCTTTAAGGCGGTCCTGCGCGTATGTTGACTGCAGGCCATACACCGCTATGCATCGACAACATATAGCAAAGCTTGCGTTCGGATTTTCGAAGGTAAGAGCTACTGAAACCTGTTTCGGACCGTGCGGTGATGTCGAGGTGTTAGAAGCAGTACCGCCGCTTTCTGGGAATCCTCGCTCATGAGCTGCTAGAAATGGAGTTTGCATCAGCTCAGTATCTCCAGTTCCAACCAGTCAGGGTAAACCTCGTCGTTCTCTCCGTGCTGTCGAAACCTCGCCGCATCTTTGGAGACAGAGACGTGCTTTGATTACTGCCGTTTTGGTGTGGCGACCAGATCTCAGCCTGCAGATCCTGACGAAGGATCGGTTGCCTAAAGGCTAAGAGGACTAATTGCCTGGCTGTTTGGGGCTGTGATCGCGTAAGAAATAAGGGAATGTGGGATCAAAAGGGCAGAAGGTTTCAAGGGGGAAAATGAGGTTGGTACGTACGCCGAGGAGACTTCGAGCTGCCTGGCAGCCTGGCTGTTGTTCTGCGGCGGGGCGACGATCTTCCGGCCCGAACGGGACACGCCGAATTGTGTGCAAAAGCCATCTACGCTCAACCATTCCCTTCCTCTCGTTCCTCGTTTCAGGGCATCCCCTACTCCGTGCCTACCTACTTACATATCCATATTGGAGACCATCTAATGTTCTGTCAACGTCCTTGTTCCTGACCACGCCACCCTCGAGAAATGTCCATCTCCGGGAAACCTGAAGGTTGCCATCTTGTCTTCCGGTGCTTCATCCTCGTAGGATGGCATCCATCTTTGGCAGACTGCGCACTCTGCTTCCTAACCTCTGCAACAATTTTGCCAAGACCCTCTTGTTCAATAGCAGTAGCACAAGAATCCTACAATCGTTCATAGGATGTATGAAACAAAGTCCAAGATTCGTCGTCTTCCCCTCACAACGAAGCATCTTTCGATCACCGATGAGAGTGATGATGTTATGATGTCGAAGTTTAAACGGGATTGCAAAGCATTTCTTGTTACAAAAATTGAAGTACATGTCTCTTCGTTGTTCAAGGTACCTGATACAAGACATAAAGGTAGTGTTCACCTCTGGAGGTCCGGTGGGACTGTGTCCACCTCAGTCCCATAAAAGCAAAGATCAGTGTGGCTGAGGTATAGAATTAACCTGCGTCAGCTTTGATTAACACAGCGACATATTAACTTAACTTGTTACCCCACCTGCCCATCGTCAGCACTGGCCAATAGGTTCATATGTGTTACCAAAAAGTCGCTGTATGTGACCGTCTCCTTCAGATGGTGACGAGGAGTGTGTCTCATACGCTCTTTATATGATGGAAACCCCAATAGTTCTAATTTCTATTTCGCTCTCTACTTGAGGCGCACGCGTTGCTGCTCCCTTACTGGATCGTTCCCAAACTTCATGCACAGTAACCAAGGCCTAGAGCGGCGAAAGCCCACCAAGGTAATTCGAAGCCTCTGCTACTCCCTCCGGTATATGAAGGCCCAGTATAGCTGATGTTTCCTTGCCCTGCACTCTCGATTTTAGCACCGGTGCCATTTCCAGGACTAGTGTATGCCGGCTGAGCACTTTCCCAGTTACCAAACGCGCCCGTTATCAGTGCGCCGAGCCCTTGGGGTGTTGGTGTGGGACCAGAAGGTCCGGTATTGCTTCCATGGCCCTGGCCAAGTGTATCTGAGCTTGTTGTTGGGTTACCATGCGCTGACGTCTTTTCCAAGATGAAGTATCCGCCAGCTGGATCTGCAGCAAGGGTCAAAGAGCCGACAGTGAAGGTCGAGAACGTGGTAGCGTGACTCAAGCGTTCTGTATGAGTGCCCACAACTACGGCTGATGCTGATGGTGCCAAGGAGATGGGGGTCCCAGAGATGGTGATTGCAGTACCCGGGGTCAGTGCATGGCCGGCTGCAGGTGTTCCTGGGCTAATAGAGATTGCAGAGAAGAAGTCCTGAGAGACAAGAGTGGTAGTTTGGCTCGAGGGCTCCGTGTAAGAGCCAAGGGCCACGGCTGATGCTGACGGTACTAAGGAGACGGGTGTCTCGGAAATGGTAAACGCGGAACCGGGGCTTAGCACATGACTGGCTATCGATATTCCTGGGCCGATGGAAATTGTCGAAAAAAAGTCCTGTGAGACACTATGTACGATTATTTCCTGTGTGTTCATTGAAATGATTTGATCTGAGATCGTCATAGCTGGTCCGTCAGGAGAAATAGCCGTGGAGCCGATTTGTATACGATCTTCACTGTCAGCATGATATGTGTGAGATCCGATAGTAATGGCAAATGCTGGCGCAGGTCGTGAGGTTGTTAGAACATCTGACCTTGGATCATCGACAGATAGGCCGTTACTAGATATTTCATTGGCAGATGATGCGCCTGAAGATAGGTCGATGTTCGGTGGGAACATTACAGGTGACGTAACGCTGGACGGATCTTTAGAAGGCAATGCGACAAAGGCTGTATCCTTTGTTGGACGCTCATTCGGAAGCCCTTCTGAAGACGGATCCTTGAAAGAGATAATATTGGAGGAAGAGCTTTTTGGCATTGACACGCTAGAGCCAAGATCCCCAGAAAGATCTTGAGAGAGTGGTAATATAACGGGGTTAGTTGCCGTGGCGGGATCGTAAGTAGTTGGACTTGATGTGGGCCGCACTGTCTGGGATGTAATCAAGGGAACGGGTGCAGCTGTAGAAAATGAGAGCCCACTGGCGAATGTTGAAGTTGGGTCTACAAGAGCATCGACCGGTGTAAGAGCACGAGGCGGGTCATAAGAACCGTAGAGCTCCATCTCGCAGTCTTTCCAGGAGGGATCAAGAGTTAAGATTTCGTCTGGAACTGCTAGGATAGGGTGATAATTCCTTCGATCGCAATCACCTGTCGTGCTGTTCTTGCAAAAGAATTGGTTATCAGGCTGTGCCATGAATACACTGTCCGGAGCAGGTAAGTTCAAATTCGCGTAGTTGAATGCCTTCCGACGAAAGAACTGCCAATCCCCTTTTCCATCAATCACATCTCCTGCCTTTGGACCTTCTAAACTGGTCAGAGAGCTTGGGTCGATAGTCAGAAGTGCACCTGGATGGCTTGTTCCAATCAGACCACAGCCATCGGCACTAGCCCACACATTTTCATATGAGAGGTATACACTTGGCGATACGAACGTGGTGCCGTTCTCTTGCGCCTTGACAATTCCAGTTGCGGTAGGTGTAATTGTGCTATTTGGATTACCCGATTCAGTGCTTACAGGCCAGTAAATAAGCCGGACAGAGGAAGCTGTCACAAAGCACCTTCCACAGCCTGGGGTACCCTGGTAACAGGTTGGTGTGCTAAGGCTGAAGCTTGGATATGATGTTTCGGTTAAAGTATATGTCACCGTAGACAGGTGCCCTGACGACGGGTCCCCTAGTGTATTCGTCTCCGTGGTCGTTCTCATTGGAAACCCTCCCTTCGAAAAGAGGCTTTGAACAAAAGATGCGTAATCTTCCTCATAGGAGTTGTAGACTGTCCAGGGCACACAAGTATTACTGCTAGTGGTATTGATGCCAGACAGGGGGTTTGCGCCTGCAGTAGACGTAGTATGGTTTGCGGTCGAGTTGTTGGAGTCTGTGTTTGGACGTGATGAATTAGCTATCTGCTGAGTATATAATCCCTTAGAAGGAGTGATGTCTCAACGCGCAATTTGCATAGCACTTACAGGCTGCAGATGTAAAGCGAAGCATCGTTAGCAGGTAAGAAATGCGTCCTAATGTGAGACAAGACATTATAAATAATGAGAACTTCTTTAGCTTTAGTAAATAAAGTTGTCGCAGTTATCTTAAGACTGAAGTTAAGGTCGAACTCAAATATTGTCAACAAGGCTTAGCCATCATGCAGGTTTCTATTTATGTCTCTGTGCGACTTCTCAAAATAAGTTTAAATTTTAGTGAGGTTTACTAACAAACTTAAACACATAAGATTAATATTCTGCAGTAGAATATAAATTTAATAAAAGTGAACATAGTTTACGTAGTAATTATAACTAAATTGGCCAGCAACGAGGTTCACCTACGTGGTGCTGGCTACGAACCTACTGCTTCTATCTTATAGAAGCCAGTAGAGCCGATCAAACAGCGTGCGAAACGGTGGCTACACGATGTGGCCACATCGCAAACCCGAACCTCCTGAATCACACCACCCCGAGCGAGCAACGTCGCGTCAACTTACCACTACTACTACGAGTTATTGAAAGAGATTAAGTCTAGGCCCCGATAGGAACATCTGGAAACTCTGTTATAGAAGGATCTTCTCCGGTGGGTAGCCGCCCCCTACCCATCGGATGACCGCGAAATCGACGTGAGGGACTTTGTTCACCCCGACAGACGTTCGATCAGACGATGACACGAGGTCTGGCGGGAGTCGACGCTCGCTTTACCCCAGAAGAAGAATGTTGATGTGTAAGGATTCGAATCCGTGAGGAGGAATAGTAGTGATACGCCCGTGCGTACTGGGTGAGCAGTACGCTGGCGAAGCGACGATGTAACACCCAAGAAGAGATATCTAGGTGAATACACAAGATGGGACGAAAGAAAGATGGGACGACTGAATTGCACCCCAGCTATGACTACGGTCTACAAAGGAGGGAAGGGTTACGACTCGTACCTCTGCCGGGGCCCAGCCGAACCATCTACGATACGGGGCCTTTGTCAACGTGATCAGGGCACGAAGGGAGAGATATAGGAGCTGTTATAGCGGTATCATGGTTAAAGATCAGAAGGGGAAAATAGGTCAACGGTGACCTGAGGACGGAATAACGCACCCATGGAGAAGTTCTTAGTACAAGAGTTTTCAAATCGAGTACACCACAGCATCGACTGCATATTTCTTTTGTAAATTTGCGTCATTACATAGTTACCCGCATAGGCCGAAGCAATCGGTGTTGATCGAATGTAAGAATCAAACAAACAAACAAATAACACTCAGTATTTACCTCTAGATGTTTGGACGTCCCAATCCGGGGGCCTTTGAAGCCGCTTTACGGCGCCAGAACACCGAGGCCAAAGGACCCGAACCGACGAATCTGTTGAACCGAACTCGATGGGGAAACAAGGATCTGCTAGTCTTAGGCGCCATCGCAGGAATTGCGCTCCCTCATGGATTGCGCTCCATTTCTGACTTACAGCTTCAAAGATGTCAATGCCCTTCTTACCGCCCACCGGGTCTTGGAACCGTGGACATAATTACAGGATATGACACCCTCCCATCATGTCGTACCTGCCCTTCTCCTCTGAACCCCTCCATCCTCCCCTCTGGCGGAGGATGAGGCCCCCAGAGGAGGTGTGAACCTAGGCCCGAGAAGTCAGGGAGGTGAGGGTACATGGACGCCGGTAGTAACAACGAAGCAAGGAAATAAGAAGAAGAGAAAGAGGGACGAGACAATGCAGGCAAAGGACCCCAACGCCCTCGCTCTGATAACTGTGAGCAGAAAAACGCGCAAAGATCAAGTGTCTATATATGAGAATAAGAAAAACGTGTCGATCAGCAGCGACCAGATCGGAAAGAACCAGCATTGACTCACTCAAGATTAGAGTTAATGAACAGCAAAATAGAGATACTCAAGATCTCGAAGAAGAAATATGAGTCAAGCAATCGATCGTTTATCAATACTTCAGTATAACTGCATGAAATCTAAGAACATTGTGATGACAACACTGTTAAGAGACACGAAGACCTTCAGGCACAGCATTATAGCTATTCAGGAGTCGTGAACTGACTTCTTTACTTCTATCACACATCACCCCATAAGGGATAGATTTGAGCTACTATACTCGAAGGCAACGATGACAGAAGAGGTGAAGACAACAGCAATAGTCTGCTTCTTCGTTAATAAGAAAATAGAAGCGATCGAGTGAACTTACACTCAACATTCAGTATACAGTCTCTCAACATCTGTATCGCAAGCTCTGAAATTCTAGGGCCATCAGTAATAACGAATACCTAATCTATTTCGATATCACACCTTGCTGGTTGAGTCTGCTCTGCAGAAGTCTTTTTCATACTTCATTACCCAGCCAACTTGGTCTTAGTGGTTACATCATGTGGCCAATAAGCATTATCAGGACACGTCATCCGTGTAGCCGTCTTGCAAACTCGTGATAGCTCGCACCACATTGCCTCCATATGTTATCGAGGATGTTATATTCACGGTCTGTATCGATGGTATTATCATTGAATATGTAGACCTCGGGAGCATTCAAGATGGCCTCCTTACTGCTATATAGCTCTCCGTCTCTTCTGGTCTTCCGATAGGCCAGGCTGCCCGCAATCAATCGCCTCAAGGCCGGAAGGATTCTCAAAAGTTATAGAACCTAGATTGTGTTTCCGTTGTCTAGGTATTCCGGACCTGATGGTCAAGATATTATATTTGAAGGTAGGTGATGTATGCTCTATCAAGGACGGAACGTTGAAGAATGTAGACAGTCATTTAGTTCTTACTCGCATCTCACAATTCACTGTCTCTATGCTTTGAAGGCCTTTCTTCGATAATCCAATGATAACAACACATTCTCTAAACGACCACTCGAAGATACCATATCCGAACTCAGCCACGTCATATACGTACCATCCCTATCTAGTTCGCGGGCCGAAAGCAGCTTGCGCTGTTGTGTACCATGGTAGGCTTTCGACGATCACAAGTAGTTGCGGTCTCTGACGACAAAAAGGTTGAAAGAGTTTATTCGCTAGAAGATACAACGCAACTTTGAGGGCCGGAGATATCCTATAACCTATGTTCGCACCAAGAAGGACCCAACCAAGTCCCAAGTTTGTAGAATGCGCAGAGGAGAAAAACGGAAATCCTCGTCAATCTTGGAGCGCCAATGGTTCACGTTTGGGCAGCAATAATTGTCATCTGCCAATTGTCCAGGCAACAGCAGCTTCCACTCTATGCATGTCTAAAAGCTTGCCGTAATCGATTGTCTGTAGAGATCACGATGCTGGTGCTTTGTTTGGTGTACCAATAATCAAGGTGGGAAGGAGAAACCCTCGGACGGAAATTTAGGCAAAGTCGGATCCTTAGTAAGCAATACATCCCTTCAAAGCCCAGAAACTCAGCCATGGGAACTTATCGACTTCGTTCCGCATCCAAGCATGTAGGAAGAGCAATTGAGCAGGAGATGATGTGAGTGTTGAGATCATGGACTCGGACTTCTCAGGTGAACTAATAGAACTAAGATACTCTCCCATGTGTCGCAGTCCGATAAGGCGAAGAATTAAGGACCAGATTTGACTTTGAATGGATCGTCGATCTGAGTGCTACTATTTCCGGACGATGATGCATCATGCATGGAAAAACCCTCGAAAAGACTGCTCCATATTGGTGTATAGCGTGACCGGCCGTACCCTGATCAACCAGCGAGCCTTGGTCCTGGCAAGGCCGGACTGAGACTTGCAGGGCATCCTCCACTCGGAACATGGAGACCGAAGCGGCGGTTCCTGGATTAGTTCACAACAGTCGCGCAGCTTGTGGGTCTAGAGCGTGTAGGTGAGATCCGCTGGTCGTGGAATTAGACCATATCTACGAAGATGCACCGATACCTAAAGTACTTTGGCAATGCGTTGCATCAAGATGCCTTCCTGCATCTGTCTCTTATTTAATATGCGGTCGAGGTGATTATTGCTTTCAGACCTTCGAAAGGATCACTTTGAACCATTGGAGGGAGGTCGTGTGTTCTGATCAACATGAAGACGTTGACGCTATACTGGACTGTTGCTACGGCAACACTGAGCATTGCGCAGTCTATCAACGATCTGCCTAGCTGTTCAGTGCGTTCTTCATGAGAGACTCCGCTTCCAATTTTGGCATCACCTGCTGACATTGGTTAATAGCTCAGCTGTTTCCAAGCTGCCATTGCAACAACGAGCTGTGGCCCCACGGACACTGCATGCCAGTGTACGACCGGCAAAGCAGCAATCACCAACGCGGTCATACCATGCTTGTCGAAATCAAGCTGTTCTGTTCTGGATATACAGAGTGGGTATTGATCGTTCGAAGCCATTGTGAGCCGTGGCCAATGATGTACTCTATAGATATTGAGAAGGTCAATACGGCCCTCTGCGCAAAAGCCTTGTCATCCACCTCTGCGTCCATTTTGACAGGGGCTTCCCCAGCCGGCCCAACTCCTGCAACAAATGTCTCGCCCTCCCAATCCGCTAACGGAACCATCTCATCCTCTGCTGCGCCATCAGGTACTGATGTGAACGTGGACAACTTTGGTGCGAATGCACCACGAACCCAATGGAGAGCTGGGACAGATGAAAATAGACACGCCAACCGCGGGCCTGCCTTCGAAGCGGTAGCGATTTCAATGTTCGCAGTCTCCTGCTTCTTCGTACTATTACGGTACGTGAATCTGCGGGTCAGAGCTCATCAAGAATACTAAGGGAGCATAGAATTTATGCCCGCCTCAGTACTCAGCGGCGGCGACGGGTCGTGCTGGGACTGTGGGCTGACGATTATCTTGCTTTGGCTGCCTCTGTAAGTGTTCGCAATCAAATACGAAGCGTTACCAGAGACTGAATGTATCGCTGACGAAAAAGGTCCTTACTGCTGGAGTCTTCGGCTGTCTGGTAGCTGGTGTCAAGAATGGCGTGGGCAAGCATCTATTTGGTCTAGCGCCCATGAAGCTGATAGAAACTATGAAGGCATGCAAAGATCCTTTGACATTGACCCTTCACTAACTGGAACCAGATCACTTATGCCTTTACAATCATCGCCATTCTTTGCCTAATGTAATAAACCTTTACACCTAATGGAAGGCACTTTTATTAACAACTGTCGCAGCATTTTGAAGCTTAGCGTACTCTGTCTGTACCTCCGTTTGACGCCTGATAGCAATCATAAGAGAACCATCTGGATCATCATTACCATCATTGCTGCGCATGGCATTGAAGCCGTCTTTGTAAGATGCTCTGCAACCCTTTTGTTGCGCCGAGACGCTAAGTAACAGGCGAGTATATTTCAATGCACGCCAATCGATTCTTATTGGGCTATTTCGGGCCCCGCATTCAAAAATCGAAAATGCATCGACTTCGTGGCAATCCACATGTTCAACAACTCGTTCGGAGCTTTCGAAGATGTTGTGATTTGGGTTCTACCTATTCCTGTGATTGCAAAACTTCGTTTGCCCGCCTCGAAGAAGTGTAAGTCTTTCCCAAATCCCCCTCCCGCTCGTGCTGATGATGTTGGTCGAATCTAGCTGGACTATACTTTCTCGTCGCGGTCAGCGGGATCTCCGTCATCTGCTCGTTTCTCCGCTTGACCTCCATGATACTGTGGATCCACTCGGACAACATATCCAGGAATTTCTCGTTGATCCCTTTATTTACTACATTGGAGGCTTGTGTTGCTTTAATAGCCTCATCTGTTCCCGCCATCTATCCGCTTCTCCGTAAGCCGCAGCCCAAGTCATACCATCCTATGCCGACGGCTCGAAAGACTCCTTCCAGTAGCTGGCGGAGTAAAAATAGCACCCTGGAATCGCAGCAGGGGCCACCCAGTGGCGTCGCAGCTAGACCAGCTAGTGACGCGGCCGCCCTTGGCCCCGAGCTTGAGAATATGCCGTCAGGGTATTTCCCTGTCGCTGAATAAATGTCTCAACGACATTATCCTTGATGGAAACATGACTCTATTTTCTTGATCCATCGAAAATCTGAGGAATCGATAGCTGTCGGATCTAGTGGGAGAGGTAGTTCCTCATTAGGCAGTCAGAGTTAGGGTATTCTTTCAGTCTATGTCGCATTAGAATATCATGGCGCAAAGGTTCGGTGATAGGTAGGAAAGGAAAACATTCTTTTACGAAGTGTATTCAGCCAGCAATGTGGAATTGACTATTGCCATTGAGAGGGAAAAGGGTTTTTAGAGATGTGCATATTATGTCGACTCTATCATTCTCATCATTCCTGTAGTTACTATTTTCTCTCTGCACATAGCTTTACTTGCTCAACCTTGTCTATACTGTAGGCAGACACACATCATAGCTATTGATGAATCGTGTCCCTGTTTGCTAATGCTTTTGAGGCTAACAATCTGAGCTGTCTTGTGATATTCCTTTAACCTTCATTGTTGACACCCTCCTTTACAATCACGTTCAAGCAGTCATCGCTGATTGTCAGTCTAGCCAGCGGTCGATGAGTTGTCTATGACGAGACAGCATATTCTCTGGCAAAAGACAGGAGAAACACTGTTAGCAAGGCGTTGGAAACGCTTAAACCAAGGTGATCTGTCCACGCCTTGCGTCTTTCGGACAACATGTGGTGCCAGATTTTCGTTCGTCATTTTCGTTGAATCTTTGGAAGAAAAGATCTCGAGATACGAATGAAGCAATAATGCTGATCGCATTCATCTTCAGACCAACGTCGTGATGTCTCTTCTACTGTATGTTTTTGAATCAACATGATGATTACAGATATTGTTATATGACTTGAATCACCTGCAAATTCGCTTGAAATCTCTTAGTGAGAGTTTTTCCATCACAAAACCGCTCAGTGAAGGCAGATTAGACTATTCTACTATTACTACATACTTCGACGGAGTTCGATATCATCATGATTTAACGTCGATGAAACAGTGTTCTAAAAAACGTTGCTTCAGAATAACAGTACGATGGTCTCAACCCTTAAAGCATGGCAGATTTCTTTTCTCTTCTTAGACAAGAATTGTGTCTTAGATGAATTGAGCATCGATTAGTACTATTCTTTGCTCAAATTTGCGGTTCTACTTTGATGAATATCATATAGCTTCTGACTAATATCTAATCGTCGCTGACGCTACTTTGTTTTCATCTGCTGCCGCATAGCTTCCCATGCCGAAAGGAAAGAATTGTCGTCTATATTGTTGATGTGATAAATAAGGTCCAGCTTGACTGGAGGCTATCGGCAAGCGAAGGTGGCTAGCCGGCTTGGCTCGGCCAATGCCGGCCGCTAGAGAACAAGGAGATTAAGCAGGGAAAAGGGGATAAATAGGCCGTTTCCCCTTCTGTTTCCCCCATCATCTCTTCCTGTTTCTCCATCCCTTAGGATTCAGCCAGAAACGCGCTTTTGCCCCACCCACCCACTCCATAGACTCAGTCGCTTAGATAGAGGGAGTGCTTGGCACCTCAGGGCGGCTTCCGGGGCAAATTTTGGCCCTGGAGACCGCCAGGGGCCGCCGGGTTTGCCCAAACACATATAATATATATTCGTTCAAACGGAGGCGATGCCCGATAGGTACAGCTTGCTGTGCAGTCTGCGATTGACGCTTCGAAATGCTTCGACGTATGTCTCTGTAGCAGGAATCTTGTCGTTCGCTTTCCTAGTACTAGATTCTCTGCCAGAAGCTAGCAATTTATATAGCTCTCGCGTTAAAGCGTTGGCCTTGGTGAAAATGAGAAATATTGGTACGGTCTGAAAACATCTCATGTTCACAATGTCTTTGAACAATCTGACATCGGACTGCAGCCGGCCCTGCGAGATCGTGTCTTTAGAAAGTTGGTTCAAGCTATGGCAAGACATGCGAATTTGACTTACCTTGTCCCTCTTACCGTTTTGATAATATTCAGAAAATCCAGTCACGAAGATGATATACGTCGGCAGCTCGAAGTAGAGTCGTGACTTGTATATTTCGAGATTCGCCACTTCAATGACATTAAACCGACTATCGTCAATGATCAAGATCTCGGGAATTGAAGAAGCGTCAGTCTTCAGCAAAGGATCAAGGTTGTGCATGATGCTGCGTGTCTGATCAGCTGGGCAACCGTTACGTGAACAGGGAATTTAGGTTGCTTTAGTACACTGCATTCAAGCTCAGGCCAATGTCTTGATAAAATGAGTTCGTGAATTTCGGTATCGTTCCAAAGCGTCTCGAAAGCCTTGAGACATTTCGGTCGGATTTCTGAGTCGTATTTGATAGCATTGATGTGCTGAACAGACAGTCAGCTAGTTCAAGACGAGCTTTACCTAAGAGAGACGTAGATTTCAATACCTCATTCTGCAAGGATACCCACCACGGTACATCTGATGAGCTCTCAAGAACAACCCCACTCTTCTGCTGCAGTTTTTTTTCTTCTCCCAATATTTCTACCTCAGTAATCGCCCACAAGAATATATCTATCAGGTTACTGTACTTAAACTCTCGAGCTTCTTCGGGATTTTCCCACGTTAATCCGCTTTCGTGCTGGCTTTTAATCTTTTCGAGAACTGCTGTCTTCCCGGCTCTCGAAGCCTCTATCGAGAATTAGTTAACGATCTGAACAGTGCTTCTACTGCATCTCCACAGATATGCGTACCTAGTATTAGTAGATGTTTGATGGCTCGGTCACAGAGCGTTCAGTCCCTACGCTATTCAAATTGACAGAGTCTTTAGGCGGTTGGTTGTAATGGCCCCGATTCCAAAGCTCTTCTGTCAAGTTTGGTAAAGCAAAGACACTTATGTCGGAGATGTCTCCCAGACTAACACTCAACAGGAATAACCATTCGACAGAGGCAGTGGCAGAAGATGTTAAAGACTGCCTCGAAGTTATGGGTATCGTGCGCTTGTATACGCGAGACGCATGTAATTCGTGGTCGAAAGTAAACCCAAATCTCGATATCTGAGCTCCTTCACTAGCGACATCGCTCCCGACCTTCGGTCTTGTCAAGGTTGTGGTAGATTAGTTGTCGCTCGTCTCGTCAATGGCGGTAGAAGCAGCTGAGTTCATATTTTAAGGTTATCCCGAGGATTCGACAGAGTTCGAGGCGGAGACGAATTGGGGGCCACGATCGGAGACGATACTTTCAGGGGCACCATGGTTTCGATAGATGCGATCGATGTACATAACAGCCACGTCTTTTGCCGTTGTTGTTTTGAGGCAGGGAATAGACGTGGATTGCTTGTTTAATCGATCGATCACCACAAAGATTGTATCGAAACCTTGCTTGTGCTTTGGGAACGATTTGAAGTCCATGGCTACATGTTGCCATGAGCGTTCAGGAATCGGAAGAGGATGTAATTGTCCTGGCGTTTTGTCCCGCGCGACGTGTGCCCTTTTGCATTCATGCCAGTTTCGTACGTTCCTTCCCACATCAGCTGTCATACACACATTGACAAGGCACATTCTTATAAAGGACGATGTTTAAGAGCTGGAGGGTATGCTTGATACCTACGAGTGTGCTGAATTTCCGACCCTGAGGTCTACATAGAAGCTATGAGCAATGTGTTGTTTTACGAATCGGCCAAAATGTGAACACACTTTGGAACAATCCTATTCAGGTATGTATTGCATATTTCAACACAATGTTCTACATGGCTTAGGCCAATGGCCACCTCGTGAATTCTGTGATGTGGACCTTCGTGGAACGTATCGCCGAAAACAAACGATCTCCAGGCTAACCACTGCAGTGATGAAGAAAGCCCCTTCAGACTAAGGAGAAATCTCATATGACCTATTTGTGTTGAGCAAAGGTGTCGACTGTGAACTTTGACCATAACACTTCCGGCATGAACTTCACTCTCTCGCCGTTTGGAAATGAAGGATATGAAATGTTGTTGACATGGAAGGGTTGTCATATATCAACACCACTATCTACGTGGTGGAAAATCCTTGTACTCTTCCTCAAGTCTCCAGCTCGAGAAACAAAATACTCTAAGATACTCGGCCAAAACCCTCACAATTATTCTTTCCAACTCAGAAAGCGCGGCCTTTGCCGAATACAACATCCATCCTTCCATTTTGGATCTCTATTCTCTAGGACCTTGCCATGTCAACCCGCAGAAAACGTGGTAGTGCTACAACTCTACACGACGATCATGCCATTATAACTAGATCTTCAAACAGGGTTGTCGTCACCAAGCGGACAGATTGATCCCTTGCCCTATGCGTAGAGAGGTCCTCGACTAACTTTACTCTAGAAGCCCTATACCAGGCCCAAGCCCAAAAACCCCATCCAACCATTTCGCTTCCTCGCTCTCCCGCCTGAGCTCCGCAACGAAATCTATCGGCTCGTTCTAGTAACGGAGAACGTGACCAAGCGCAAACCCAATCCAGCACATCACTCATCCTGCAAAGATACCGAGCCGATGATCCACAATTACCGTGAAAGCGTATCGCATAAACCTGGAACAGTCCAAACGCATAGCCTTTGGCTCTACAGCCTGGACTTTCAACTGTCCCTCCTCCGGGTCAACCGCCAGATTTACGATGAAGCATCCGGGATTTTTGCAGAAGAGAATCCCTGGATCTTTATCAACACCACCAACAAAAGCCTCTCGCAAGACCTCAGAGATCACGGCTATGGCGTTATACGCTGCGGTGGTGAAAAAGAGATCCGCCAGATGATCAAGTTTCCGGTCATGGAAATGTCCATTTATTTCCCTCGTCCACACGAAACGCGTGCTCCATACCAAACTCATGGTCCGCACCGCCATGACAGAATGATCCGATTCGCCGTGAGCACCGCTGGGATCAACCAGTTGCCGAGAGCATTATGGACTTCAAAGCACTCGCACCTGATGGGGATTTTCTACGATACCTCCCCAAACTACACCCGGTTCCCAAAAGCGGCGCGGGAGGTCGTGAACGCGTTTTCTCGGCTGCAAAAATTCGGCATTCCACATCCCATCGTACCCAGTGGCCCAAAATGTAGAGTCCATTTACCTCACAGACTCCGCTTTGGTACTACAGAATCCGACATCCACACCGAGCTGCAGCACGCTCTCACAGCCACTGACCGCTACACCGCTCAGGGGAAGTGGCAAGAGGTTGAAAACCTCTGCGAGGCATCCCTGGCCTACCTCACAGACTGCTCCAAGATCCACGGCCGAACGATCCACACCAATACCGAGATCACTCAAAGCACCGCCGCGATCGTTGCCGCATTAGCGATGCGACTGCAGCAAGCGAAGTTCCTCCACAAAGACTACAAGGCCGCCATCAAGTACTGCTCGTACGTCCTTATGCTGCGGCACTTCTAGGTAAACGGCACGAACATCATTAGTTTCGGCAAATCCGTCTTGGCGAGGATACTGATGAACTGCGGTCAGGCCTATCTGGGACTGAGACAGGGTTTCAACGCGATGGGCGATTTTCTGCAGGCGCAGAGTTTGCGGCCCGGGGACGACGATGCGGTGCGAGAGTTCAAGAATGCTATGCTCGATCACTGGGACGATCCAGAGGAAGGCGTAGAGCAGCTGAAGAATTTGCGGGTTAGTGAGTTGGTCTCTGGTATGAAGAAGACCAAGGAGGGAGATCGGGAGGGGGCCCAGGGGTGATGAGCGATGTGGAGGTTTGTTTAAATACCGAGTTCGTGGACTCTCCTCTGAATGGTTTTGGTAAAAGGGAGAACCATGCAGCCTTCCATGTCGTCTACTTATCGCGCGCAGGTGCATGATTTCGGGGACGGATATGTTTTGATTTCCGGTTGGCGTTTTGATCTCCCGGTCTAATCGAGCCTATATGTCCGTCTGTTAGTCATTGATCTTCCAGATATTCTTTGACGCAAAAGTTTCCTCGAAAAGAAAGCTGGCGAAAGACGATTAACCTTACTCGCTGTGTATTTTTTTAGGGTTGACAGCTATATTGCTATTCTGTTGGGATACGAGGTCATACGGGGGCATATTGATATTTTGGTTGTTGCTGTTAGGAGGCTAAGGCGGTGAAGCCTCTACTAGCGGGCCCCAGCCCTACCAGCCCTATGAAGCGAAGGTTACCAACTCCTCTATTTCTAACATATTCCTCCTATTATATCCTCTGCATCTGCATCTGGATCTTGGAAGATGAGACCTATCGTTACTGATTCAGCCCACTCTGATCCATTTTGAACCTCAGATCATCACGAATGATTGTTTTGTTCTTCTCTCGCCTGACCTCGCTTTCCCGCTCATCATCCTTTGTACTTCGAATGCTCGCAACATTCCTCAGGCTCATTGCAGGATGATACTTTGCAAGGCGTCTCTAGAATACCCAAATAGTCATCATCATGCTTCCTCTCGGCCTCTGTAAAAGCCTTCCATTTCCCATCTCTCTTTCAGCCACATTCCTCTCAATTTGGTGCTCAAATCAGGCATATCATCCCTCCACCACTTCTCATGCAAACTCGCTGCCCCCATTTCGTACTCCTTTTCTGTTGGCCAAGTGGTAGTCCACGTGTACGTCATCTCAGTCCATGGCATAGGACCATCCCTGCGATGTGCATAGTTGAGGAGATTCTGGTCCATGATTTGGGGATCAAAGCGACCAGGTAAGCTCATGAGTGACACATAATAATCGAAGATCTCGTGAGAGGGTTTGAGCAGGAAGAAGCCAGAGGAGAAGTAGGAGCCGTATTCTGGGGGGTAGGGATGCACGCGCTGGTTCTGGATTGTTTGGGCTGCTAGCATGTATTCTGCTGGAAGGTGGCCTTCATCTGCCGTTGAAGAATCTGCCAACGGCTTTAATAGGTTTGTCGCTTCGTCGTCAAAAATGCCATCAAGGCGCTTGACGAGTAGCATATCTGAGTCAATCATCAAAATCTTTTCGTACTGTGTCAATTCGAAGACCCGCAGCTTGGCGAGAGCGTCACGCCATCTCGGCTTGTCTGTGGTTGCCCAGTCATTCTTGGGTACTGAAACAGTAAGCACCGTTGCCCCATCCTTCTCCAGTCTTTCACGTTTACTTTGCGAGACATCTGGGGTGGCAAGGACTATCAAATCGATGAAGCTGTTGATGCGGGTTTCCGGGGAGTGACGGAGCTGATATACGAGGGTGCGAGTGCCGATATAGTAACTGTCTTCGTCATCGGGGACTGGACCATTTGGTCCAGGATACTGAGCTTGAAAGGTGACAAAAGCGAATCTGGCATGGTTCGAATTTGCTGTATGCGAAGTGGACGGAAGACGTAGATTCGAAAGAATGTGGGAGGAAGAAGTAGCGGCTCGCTGCTTTAGGAAAGTGAATGAGGCAAGTATTACTATTAGGGCGAAAAAAAGACAAGGAAGAAGTCGAGGTGCTAATTTCGACAGCATCTTCCTGCCAGTGCAACAGCTGACCAGAACCGTGGCGACTTGCTCACTGTCGAGCTCATGAGAATGGAGTGCAGAGTTGTAGATGGTGAGGCACGCGATTCCAGAGGTTCCACTACGAAAAAGTCCCATCGGTCGGTGGCATTGAAGTCTTCTTCAAATAGCTCTTCGACCTACCTGTTTGCGACTACCGCTACGCTTGATGAGCTTAGGGCGGGGCACGGATAGGTGGAGAAGACGCCAACATTAATCAATATTAATAAATTATTAAGAAGAATCTTAAAAGATTTCTCGCGCGCGTTTAATTATTTTCGAAGATTTTCGAAATGTTTAAAATAAATTGATAGAGTCAAGTGCGTTGGGAATTATGTGGTCCACTAGATCTAGTCACTTACCATGAAGCCAGCCCACTAGTAAACAGCTACATGGAGTATTGAAAGGTTATTAACTGTGTAAATCTATATCTTATTGTGCTGCTAACAATAGAGGTCATTCATATGTATATAACAACGAGGTAAAACAGTGATCCTATCTGTCGACATCCAGCGCCCTAGCCTCAAAGCGTTGTTCGACAATACTCAAAGGTTTACATCCGATCATGAGATACCGGAAGCTCGACCAAACGATTGTGCACGCCGATGCCATCAATTTCCGTAGGTTCGGGTATTCCGGTATCCATCTCTGCTCGGATGGTCTGTACAGGTGCCTTTGCATAGGCTCCACCCTGAGTGTCCGCATACGATTGCATCTTGTATTCTTCTGGAAACTGTGCCGCTGCGACCGCGGCTTCGAGTCTGATTACCCTTCGCCGCTGCCTCCATATGAGAAATCCAGCGACAGAGGCGATAACAGCAACAGCCCCCACCACACCTCCAACAATGCCTTGATATGGGATTGGCGTTGGTAACGCGGTTGATGTAGCACTCGCAGTAGGAGCGACTGGCGCTGAGGATGTAGACGATGTCGCGTAAGAGAGACTTGTAGAATTCACTACAGAGATGGGTATTGAGCTGGTCGTAGAAGTCGAAGTCGCACTGGTAGATGAGGAGGACGATGTAGACGTTAGACTTGGCAATGTGGTGACGACCACACCATTTCCGTTTAATACAACACCTGTGTGGTTCAGGCAGCATGCAGGCTCATTGTCGCAACAGTAACTGCCATCGGAGCACTGGACTACTCGTGGCAGAAAACTGGTTCCTGTTGCTTTCGGAATCGTGAATATAAGATTTCCTTGGGGTACCGTATTACCTACAATAGAGACACAATGGAGAGCAATCATTCCATGCCATATTGTTGCAGGGAGCCCGGACCAGAGTGTTGTTTTTCGCGCAGAGCCGGTTTGCTGTGCATTGTTTTGCGTCTCCGCAGCAGACGTTCGAGCCATCGCATGGCACATTGGTAGTAAAGGGAGAACCATCGTAATCATAACAGACAATGCAGCGTACAGTCCGGATGAGAAAATTAAACAACACGAAGGCCAGTAGAACGTCTTGAAAGATGGCCATCATTTGTAGCTTGAATAAACAACGGAAAAGATCAGATTACAGTGCTTCGTAGGACACGCTTGCCTATGGCTGAGAAGGCAGCTTTGAGAGATCTTATGAGCTTGACCAACAGGGTAAAAGAACGCCGCTGAGAGACTGCATCAGAGAGTCTCGAACACAGATGGCCTTGACAGTTCCACGCCTCCATCAATTAGCGCCAAGATACTATCCAAATACGGTAGCATTGTGCTGCCACGGCCATCGGGCTGAACGAAACTCTCATGCGTGTTCATACGGGAGCCAATGATTTTGGGTTACAACAAGATGGTGACTGGCTGTTGGATCAAATTTGTGGCAGCACAGGTGATCGTGAGAGTTTCAGAAAAAGATCGGCGCGTTTCAACAGGGCGGTTTACCGCCCACACCGCGGCAAGCTACAGTAGTCTGTCTAGTAGCTAAGCAAGGGTATGATGGTCATTCTCCTATTACTCTGACATCCAGAATCTCTTCAAAATGAAGCCTTTCAATCACCAATCACCCCCACCGGCCCCATCATGGTCCATCAGTCTGTGATGCTCTGAGGCAGTATTACTGTTAGGACTCTTGAAGAAAATCTCGAGGGACGGAAAGGCTGCTGTCTGTGCCGTATCCTCGTTCACACCCACCAACATCTAGGCGATGATTGCTGGGATGAATATACCACTGCTGTCGCAGCTCAGGTTTCGCCTCTTCCTCGGTGCATTGGTTCTTCTATCGTTTGTGCTACTGTTCTGGCAGCAGTATACGCGTTCTGAAGCATTACCATGGAAGCACAACGTGCCCCACGACATACCCAAATCTGAAGAAGGCTCGAAACCCTCAATAATTCAAGTCCCACCCATACCCTCTATTCCTGCCACCCCGTCGATCCCCGCCATACCCTCCGTTTCTGCGACTCCCTCGATACCCTCGATACCCTCGATACTTTCAATAGCCTCAGCATCATCTAGCTTTGCAGAAGAGACGTCGATACAACCCCATAGTACACTAGAAGTGCCGTCCCAGCTGCTCGAATCCATCTCTCAGGCTTCCCAATACTTCATCGACTATCCTTTAAAATCGTCCCAGTTCGGAGAATTGGGCAAAAGGCTCCAAATACTCGGTAGATGGATAGAAAGCATCGAGGCATTATCCAACAACTCAAGAAGTAAACAGTCGATAGAGCTCTTGGCAGACATCGAGAAGACGGCGCTTTCACTGTTTCCTTTCCTGAAGAACCCATTAGAGCCTGAGAACACACACGTCTTCACTGATTTGCGAAAAAGCTACGAACATGGGTCGAAGGGGGTGGTCATTCCCACGGGGAAAGGCTCTTTCAGGTTTGCTTGTCATCTTATTAGTAATTTACGAGATGTCTTGCGCTCGAAGTTGCCTATCCAAATTGCATATGCTGGTGACGGAGACCTACCCATTGAATTTCGGGAGTTCATCACCAAATTGGCAGCAGATGTAGAAACCTTGGACGTGCTAAAGACTGTGAACGATGATTCCCTCGAGCTGGCCACCGACGGGTGGGCGATCAAGCCTTTTGTCCTGCTAACCTCAACGTTCGAGCAAAGCATGCTTCTCGACGCTGATGCGGTCCTCCTACAAGCACCCGAAGTAATCTTCAACAATCACTCTGGGTATCTAAAGACCGGCACGTTACTATTCCATGACCGACTCCTATGGCAGGGCGCTTTCAAAGAACGCCACCAATGGTGGGAAAAAGAGCTCGAGCATCACACACCTTCTCCAGCGCTAGCGAAGTCCCTTGTCTACAACGAGGGCTATGCAGAAGAATGCGACTCGGGTATGGTTGTGATGGACAAAAGCCGGTTACAAACTTTCCTTGGTCTTCTCCATGTCTGCTGGCAGAACACACTCAGTGTCCGTAAAGCCTTTACCTATACAATGGGTTACGGAGACAAAGAGAGCTGGTGGTTTGGTCTCGAGCTCAGTGGTGCTAATTACACCTTCGAGGAGCATTACGGGGCAGTCCTTGGAGAAATCCGAGGCGAAGGGAAGAAAACCAAAGTCTGCGGTTTCACAATCGCCCACACGGACGACAAAGACAATCTACTCTGGTACAACGGCAGCCTACTAAAGAACAAAGCTGTAAACGTTACCCTGTTTGACGTCCCGACCCACTTCATGATCGATGCCACTTGGGAGAAAGGTGCCACGAAGCCCGACATGAGTTGTATGAGAGATGGGAAAGCGCAGACTTTTTCTCGAGAAGAGACGGAAATCCTTCAAGCCAGCGTGAATAACGCTAAGAAAATTGATGAGAAGATTGCAGAGGCGAAGCTGGCATAGGCCGATATACCCCGTGGTGTTGGCGTTGTGTTTTCGTCTTAAGATGATTGGATGTAAATGGTAGGCTATTCACTTATGAGATGCGAGCGGGATGATACTTATGGGTGGGGCTTGAGCGGTATAATACTCATGGATACTCCTAATTCTCAACCTTCTTGATCAGGATGGCCTGTGAAGGACTGAGAGCGAGTAAGTGTCACAGGAACACAAACCGCCTTACTTTACTCCGACTTGATCCACAGATGCTGAGGGGGGATGTGTACGACCAGCTTTCCCTCCAAGAGGTTTCAGCTGACAGCACCACGCTTCGGCTTCCTTCCCGACGGCATAGTTGCCTGCTTTACATGTGAGAGTCATGTTTTTGTAAGTAAAGTCAATAAGATGTCAGCAGCTACTGACCGTCGACTTCCTACCATAGTCTTCGGCGTCGAAGGATGAGAGATCTGTTAACCTTAACAAGAAAATTTTCAAGCATAGTCCGCGATGGTTTTGCATGCAAAACCATTTATCGCCGTGTGCAAATTGGTTGATCAGATTTTGACAAAAAAAATCTAAAAAAGAAATCGGGGAGAAGCCCCAAAAGACCAAAAAGATCAAAAACACTGCTCATGATACTGCAGCCACCATCTGCTTGTTTAATTAGTTGTAAAATGCCCGATATTGTAATTTGATGCTATACGCATCATTTGCCTTCAAATCGAAGATCTCATCTCGCTGCCTGCTCTCGTCGTCGCTCCCCTCCCCTGTTGTCATCAAATTTTCTTCCCCTATTGAATTGTCTTCCCTTTGAAGTGTCTTCTCTCATTGAATCTCCTTTTCTCATTGAGTTACCTTTCATCATTGAATTCTTCTTCCTCATTACTCTTTCTCACAGAATTGTCTTTTCTTATCGAGTTGTCTTCTTTTATCGAGTCCTCTTCCGCCATTGATTTCCTCATTGAATCCTCTATTGAATCTTTTATTGAACCCCCTTCCCTCATTGAATCGCCCTCCCTCATTGAATTGCTTTCCCCTGTTGAATTCCCTTCCCCCGTCACTATCCCTCACTGAATCTCCCATTGAATTTCTCAATACACAGTGGGTTGAGCCAAGCCGACATGTGCCAGCAGGGGTCCGTATTGCTGCCTTCAGTCGGGGGAAATCTATATATAATATATATAGTGTAAATTTCTACTGGACGAAGCCATGTTCTTTATATATGATGAGGTGGCAAATGCGAATCCAAAATCTCTTGCGTCATGCAGTATCAAGATATCTCACTTCTCGTTACTTCAAGTGTATAACCTGTTAAAATCAGGGGTTTACCGCCATAGAGCTCGGGACGCCAGCAGAATTTTCACTTTCTGTCCCCCAAGATAACACCTACCTCTAACAACAACATCAACATATCTACCAATCTGCCCCATCTAACATCGTATTCCAACATGACCTACATCTCCTAAGGCTTTCTGGCCCTGTGTTTTCAGACCATGATTAATGATTCGAGCCGCTGAGCTTGTGCCTTGACCGTTTCTTTGTGCTTCTCCAGCCAATGGAGGGCGGCCCAGATCAGTATTGTCACCAAGGTAAGCGGGAGGCTTGCAGCCAAGTATAGCTGGAGTGGGGAGAGGTAAGCAAAGGGATCTGGCCCTGGGTGTTTGATGCTGGCTGAATGAAAGATGTCGGTACTCATGAGTGTCTATTTCGCGTTGGACGATCGTTAGCCATCAACGTCGAGCCTTATGGCGGTGTTTACTACCACGAGCACTTTAATCCTATATGCGGACCCGTCTGGCCGTTGTTATGTTATCTGGACGGGAAAAATTTACATAAAGGAAAAGTTCACATACGGAGATGAATGTTCCTGGCAAGAAGAACAGGGTTACGACCGTGATGACCTTCATCGAGACGGTCTCAATCTTTGTTTTCCGTGCAATATCGTTCATATCTGTGGTCATTGAAATCATATTCTTCGTCGAAATTTTGTTGATCTCGGTGTTGTGATATTCGAGGATACTATGGAGCTAGTCATGCTTTAGCCTGACGTTTTAGACCGAAGAAATGATTTAAGATACCAGGATTTTGCGATCTCCAAGCAGACGTAGTAGGGTTTCCAATCTCAATATTTGTATCTCTAGATCGTTGAGTACCCCAGTGACTCGAAGCACGAACTGCTCAATATCGTCTTGACAGAGTTGGACGACCTCCTGGGGAAAATGTTTTGACTTAAAGGTGGTACTATCGGGCATCGACTCCGTTTGAACCAATATATATTATATGTGTTTGGGCAAACCCGACAGCCCCTGGCGGTCTCCAGGGCTAAATTTTGCCCCGGAAGCCGCCCTGAGGTGTCAAGCACTCCCTCTATCTAAGCGACTGAGTCTATGGAGTGGGTGGGTGGGGCAAAAGCGCGTTTCTGGCTGAATCTAAAGGGATGGAGAAACAGGAAGAGATGAAGGGGAAAACAGAAGGGGGAACGGCCTATTTATTCCCCTTTTCCCCGCTTAATCTCCTTGTTCTCTAGCGGTCGACATTGGTCGAGTCAAGCCGAGTAGCAACCACCTTCGCTTGCCGATAGCCTTCAGTCAAGCTGGCCCTTAGTCTCCCGCGCTTTTGTAGCTAGACGACTTGGTCAGTATAGTGCTCGAGCATCGCGATTTTAGTTTTGTCTACTTCGTGTAAGCGTTGGGTTATATTCGGGTGAGGATTGTAAACTCAATCCTTTTCCCCGAGTCTCGTTAAATGTAATTGATATAAAATGTAATATCATCGCCAAGTTTCTATCTAGAAACAATAAATGCGAATCCGTTAAATGTGTAGAAGCAGGATGGAATTCAGATCTAGGTGCCACGTCCGTCATCAGAAGTATAGGTTGGGATGCAACTGTGGAGATATTTTGTTCAGACAAATAGCCCAAAGCATAGTAGAAGCTTGATCCTGACCGCTCCCTAGAACATATCCGTCCACCGGTTGTTGAATCCCTTCTTTTATCATATCAATATCATCTGACTCTTCACCCGCAGCAATTTGAAGCCCATTGTCTTTCCTCAAAGAGTCTTTGGTATTCTCAGCGTCCTTTCCAACCCATCATCCACAAGCAGCTTCGAACTCCCTCTGACAGCCATCTACCTCGGCAAAAGCTCGTCCATTGCCTTGTGGGTATGAATCAACCTTCTTCCCTTTACGATCGGCCATCAACACTTGGCATATGCCATCCGTGAAGATGCCACCAACAAACCATGGCGGCCCCTACCCTCGAAAAGACTCTCACAGGAGCAAGCCACAAGCCTCATGCGAGCCCTTTACGCTATTGCATTTGTAGCGAACCCTTACCTCGGGGGACTGAAGCAGTGCCGATGCCTCACCGTGCTGGGATACTGTTATAACGACCTCGGTGGTGGAGATAGGAACTGTATTCTTTGCAAGTTCATCAACGCATGCGGCTTTGTCTGTTTCGCTTCAGGGGTAGCAGAAGTTGCTGCATCAACAGATTTGCAATCTTGGCTATCACGGCCACCCAACAAGTGGTTTTTGATAATTGGGACAGTCGTCATGACATCTATACACACCCAGGATATATACGATCAACAAGGCGACCGCTCGTATGGCCCCTGGACTGTACCGCTTTCCATTGGGTATGTACCTGGGAGATGAACAATTGCAGCTGCAGTTATGTGGTGGTCGAGGTTTTGTCCCTACATGTGGTGTTCAGGGTTACTAGGTTACGTGGGCCCCATTGTGATTGGAGGTGCTATCGCTTTGAGGACGATGTCATCAAGAAGCCTCCATGCGGATAAAGTGGCTTTACGACTCTGGAACTTCTGGAATGGTCATTCGTTATCTTTTGCAACTCCTTAGAAGATGTCGTTCTATTATCATCCTATATATAAAATAGTTGACACTCTTTCGTTCCACAGACAGCTTGCAATCTTCTGCCGAGCCTCAACGGTCGATGGTCTATCGACAGTCCTCATCTCAAAGAATCCCACGGTTTACCAAGTCCCTCGAGAAAGGCTCTAAACTCTGCCTCCGCGTTCTTTTCTCTCGCGAGTGTTTGAAGGAACCAATCCGCCAAAAGAGAGAGTTTGCATCTGCACACAGGTGCAGACAAAGGTCTCCAATCCGCCAGCCCCTCGCCGTGCTCTTTCCATTTCACCAATCTCTCATTGTCATCTGCGGCATCGAACAAATGCACCAGATCCATCGGCGGTCCACCGGTACATACAGGACATGCACGTGTATAAAAAGCATATGAGCAAACAACTATAGCGCTCTTGAGCAGGCTGGCGATAGCTAGCGGGTTGAGACGGAGGCGTGTTGCAGACGTCGCGTTGGCAGACTCTAATGCCACCACCTTGACTATTTGAGCGGCATTCCACACAGCAATGCGCGCGTACGAGGACTCGATCCAGCCTCGATGTCGTGCTTTGTTTTTTCTCGTGGCTCCGGGTGTACCAGAGCGACACTGGAAGCAGCAGCCCCAGCCTTGAAGTAGCTTGAGCGGAGCATGGAGTATGAGGGCAGAATAGTGCCACAATATGATGCTGAGAGGGCCACAATTGTGATCAGCTCTCTTTGTGGAGGCGGAGAAGTAGTTTTGCCAAAGCTGGCAGCTATTCTCCACGTTAGCTCGCCAGAGGTCAAGATGAGCGCGCCATTTTACGACGTGATCTCTCGGCCGTGAATTGGCGATGACCTCGTTGGAATCGCAACTGTGGGCTTCGTGTGCCGTTTCCCATATACCAGCTTGGAACGAGCAGAGGCCGAGGTGGTAATCTATCTCTGTGAGGCGATAGGGAGTTTGGTGGCGATATTCATGTTCAAGGGCATCACGCACAAGAAAGCAGAATCGTGCCTTCTCACGTCCTGCCGGCTCATTCCATTGAAGTGTCCGTCGCTCATCCTTACTAGCAGCAGTCCATAGATGAGTCGACTTGGGAAGAGGAATGGAGATTTCCTGATAGCGGACCGAAGGCGGGTAATCAACGAGCAGACAGAGGTACGCATCAATGCGCAGAACAGAGAACGCAAGCCTGAAAGGATCAGCATAAAAAACTTTGATCATATCAAGTGGCTCGAATTCAAGGCGGATGAGTGGGTGAGGTACCTATGCAGCTGTTCTTGGGCCAGCCAAGAGGCAGAAGATTCTTCGGTTTCGTAGTCAGTGTACTGACCGTTAAAAACTCCTTGATGACGGCAGTGCGAGATGAGAATGCCATTAAGATGGACTGCTCTTGCCAGCATTCCCTCTGTGGTCTGAATCGACGTTAGTCAAAGGACATTCTTCGGCCCTGGCGCCTTTGTAGCCTCGTGTACACTTACGCGGCATCCGATTGTGTACACAATACATAGTAATAAGGCTTGCAAAGTATGCAACGGTGCTGGTTGGATATTACTGCCCACAGAAGGGCTCGATCCCTACATACCATGGTTAATCAAAGCCCATAAGTGACGAAAACAGGTCCAACTGTACCAACAGGGTCGCGGTCACCGTATCAAATACGAGAGGAGCGAGCTTTACGTGATCTGACCGATCTTGCAGCCAGCTGGCAAGCATGAGCATGGAGCCCAACAGATGGTGTGACGCATCTTCTATCATGAACGTTGGCGCATGTAGGATAGGCCAGTGTGGATGAATAGCTGAGAAGAATACCTGGACAAGCTGCTTGGTTGCCTGCGAATCTCTTGTGAGGCTATTTTCTAGATCTGCTATATGATCTGCTATATGGTCTGCTATGGACGATTTACGGGATCTGGATGAAGATGCAGGTGACTGCGCTGCAGTTGATGACTCAATTCTATAATGCGGCTCTACATCAGCCCTGGCTGTGCTCTCTAAGCGCTCGATCTGTGGCCCAGTAGAGGTGGCTATCATAAAAGCATCATCCGCAGCCGTTGAAGCAGCAAAAGTATCGGGATTTTGCGGGCCTGTAACGGTATATACAGGCCACTGCTCGAAACCAGTCGCACTCAAGACGCTTGGAAATGTTGCATCAAATCCGGCTGTTGAGAATGGTGCCGACCAAGAGTCTTCCGCTAATGCAACCCAAGCCTGTTGGCCATCGTTGTTCGGTGGTATATCAGTAATCTCGTTCATGTTGCCGATATCCGTTGTTATCATCTGATTGTTAGCATTTAGGGTATCGATTTCCATATTCGTCCTGGTCTCCTGACTTGGACTGAATCGGCTGCATTCGGTGCCATTGCGAGTACATGATTGGCAGGGCGTATTGTCATCGCATTTGAGCTTCCGTTTGTGGCAGGAAACGCACGCGACTAGGCAGCGATTGGTGTTGGAATCCTGGGAATGAGGTTCGATATGGCGCTTCAGCACATCGCTGCATCCAACAGATATTAAACTTAGCCCTCGAGTCGATGTCTGAACTCCCCGTGAGGCAGATTGTCAATGTGGGGGGAGGAGGAGAGGGGGGCCGAGCTTACCTTCGTGCATATCGCCGTCCACAGATAGGGCAGGCATATGGACGCTGCGGATCATGGGACTTGAGGTGACGATTAAGATGTTCCTTGCGGTTAAACATCTTGTCACATCCCGGAACAGTACATCCCACGCGCCGCACCGCTGGTTGGGCGACTGTTGTTTGCCTCAACGGATCCATCGTCTTCGGGCGAGGTGGGCTAGGTACGGTGACTAAGCTCAGACCCCATCTCAATTAATTCGGCGAGTTTGATTCTGCGACCCACATGCAGGAGAAAACGAGAACGAGTCCAATGGCAAGTGGCTTATCAAGTCAGGAGCATCAGAACAGCTCATGGAGATGAGATATTGGTGGAGGACGGAAAGAAAGGACATCAGAGAAGAGCATGAAGAGACTCGCCATCTAGTACCCTTCTTAGGAGGCATCGAGATGCCATACTGCACACTTACGCAGAGCCAAACAGATTTTTAACGAGAGGTCGATCCATTCAGTGTCATTGTCAGAGCTGCCATTGCACCACGTTCAATGGCGACTTCGCCTACCCTAGCGCCGGGATCCTCGCCCCCGTCATCATTAAGCCCAATAAAGCAACTTTCCCTGCGTCAAGGCCTTGGACTCGGGCAAAGGTACTACTGCACACTTACGAATCTTCGGTTGTGGCATGTGGATCGGCCCACGTGGATCGGCCCATGTGGGATGTGGGATCTTAAAATATAGGGCCATCGACAAACAGCTTGAGCCTAACCAGCGTGGCAGGCTGACTTGGTAGGGTTGTCGCTGGCTGTGGTGGCAATCTTCAGCAATGACGATGACAATGACATGCGTCAAGTCTTGGATCACTGTCGTGATGCACGTTGAGACCTACCAATCAATGGCTTTCATCGCCTGTTACTCGATCAATCAATCTCGAAACTGCATTAGGGGGTGTCAAAAGTCAATAGACAACAAGCGGCTCAGGGGTTAGCGAGGTATCTTCAGCTCCACCCACATCAAAACATCGCATTTGGCGTATGTCCCTCTTCAGCCTCCCTTTCTACCTACGGACCTATCCTCCAACCTGTTCAGTTATGACCTCAGATTTATGATGATGGCTGATGTGATTAGCCAAATTCAATGTTTTGGCGGGGGTGGAGATTACTGTTGGAATACACCGTCACATTGGGGCACTTGTTGATAACTGAGTATTTAGGGGGTCCAGAAGGTAAAGATTCTGCTAGCGTCCCAAGCCCAATGGCGGAGATTACCGGAATCGTTTATTATCTATCGACGTCTGACACCCCCTGATGCTGCGTCATGTTGTCGCCGAGCGCTATGATACGTCTTAGCACAGAAAGTGTATACTCGAATCGAATTCTCGGATCGAATCATACAGTTCTTAACTTTTTATGTACGGTCATACCCGTCATTAAATTGCAGTCTCACCTCCTTCCCTCTGGTACATGATCTACAGCCCAGCCTTCCCGCGTATCCTTTGGTATGCGAATGAAGAACACCGTAAGTGTCAGTGCTGTGCTCGCCAGCCCCACGGCCAGATACGCAGCAGAATGATAGCCTCTCAGCAAGTCCGTGCCGTTCTTGAACGTGTTGACCTCCACAGTCCCCGCAAAGCCAATACCAAGACTCATGCCATAACTGAGCAACGTTCCAACCAGGGATCCTGCCACACCCTGGTGCTTCATTGACACGGTATTGCTTGCCACTATTTGGGCGCTTGTGGTGATCAAGTCGATCGTATACGCAGATATGAACATGGCCGGAAAGCACATTGCCCAATATGTCAGTTTGGCGGGGACGGTGGCCAAGAGGACGTTGATGGTGATCATTGCGGAGCAGCCGATCCCCATGATCACTTGCGCTGGCACACGAGGAACAAGCCAGGCGGCAAAGAAGGCGTTTGCGCAACCCATGATAGTGAGCGGCAGATACTGGACGCCTATTCGGATAAGACTGTCGCCGCGAATCGTTTGCATGTAGATGTTCATGTACCAGAAGAAGATGCCGAGGCTCATGAAGGAGAAGAGCGTGACGAGCATGAGGCTGCCGAATGACGGGGATTTCCAGATGTTGAAAGGTAAGATCGGCTCTTTGGCGACTTTCAGTTCCCAGTATGAGAAGCCGGCGAAATGGAGGATGGAGACAATAAGAAGGACAATCTCGTAGGGATTATCCCATCCAACGATTGGTGCTTGGCTGCGAAGATGTTAGCCTCTCAGGTCGCGTAGATTATCAAGAGGTCTCTCTTACTTCCAGACAAAATTGAACAAAATAAGTCCGGCGACCCCCAGATAAGCACCAACCCAGTCAATTGAACCATTTGGATCTACTGCTTGGTCTTGTTCCACAATGACGATTGCGGCACCGTAGACCAGAAAGCCCATCAAGCCCCTGAGGAAATTCAGTCTGCAGATCAAGTCATAGGATCCGTCATACTTACAGCCACAAGAATACCCATTTCCACTCCGACAGCTGAATGATGACAGCGCCGACCAGAGATCCGCCCACGGCACCGACAGGCGCCATCGCTCCGAAGAGCCCCATGGCAAGATTCCGCTTCTTCCCTGGCGGGAACGTGATACCCAGCAAGGCCACGATGTTCGGGACCATCAAGCCACCGCCGATGCCGCAGAGTGCCCTCATGATGCAGATGGAGACCAGATTGTTGGAGAATCCGCCACAGAGAGCCCAAAGAACCCACCATATGCAGCCAACGGTGAACATTACTTTATGGCCGAATACTGCGCCAAGACGGCCGCCTTCATTCCTGGTTCAGCATTTCAACTTGGGGTTTCTTGCGAGGAACAGGGACAAAGGAGCTTGTCGAGTACTCACCGATCAAGACAAAGGCGCCTTGTGTCAAAGGGTACGATGTAACAATCCATACTGAATTTATGGGAGGTGCATCCAGTGCTTCTCCGATAGCTAGACCGGAATTGATGCCGACACCCAGCGGTATCATCTGCACAAGTTGAGTCAAAGTGATGAATATCATGAATAGATTCTGTCGCAGTTCGCTTGGAGGGACCGGGCCGGTCTTCATTGCCGGCTCGGTGCAGAGCACCGCATTGTAATTCTCTTTCTCGTCATCGCCTCGAGGTGAGAGGTCTTTGGGTTGAGGTGGAGTTGCTGATACATCGCGGAGTTCTTCACTTGATGGGTTACAAGTTGTCGCAGGACAAGATGGAAGGCTCGGCGTCGACATGTATGCGAGCGTTGTGATGAAAGTGACGGCTAAGCTGTAGAAATTGAAAGGGTTGTATAACGAGAGTGAAGTAGGTGAGAGCGTGCTTCCTTCTTCGGGTTAATGATTCCAGAAGAGGGTGCACTGGGCGCCAAGTTCCATGTCGCTCTTTTCCTTTTGCAGACGCACTCATTGCTCAAGTAAAAATCAGATGCTGCGGAGGTTCCTCCGCGCCTTAGCTCGCTTTTCGGCCGTTGTGGGAGAAGAATGGAGAATCACGTTAGCTGCATGAGACTATTCAACGGCGTGGCATGTCACATTTCGGTTCGCTTGATGCGCTGAAAATATCACAACTGACAAGCTTATAATATCGGGCGAGAAAACGGAGATCAGCGTACTTGTGCCTGCATTGCCTGATGTTCGCTTCGGCATTTTTGTCCGCTTGTGTGCGAGAGAGCTAACCAGACTGAGGCAAAAGAAACGTTCCATGTTCGCAGGTCAAGTCACCCTTCAGCTTTTGATGTTTCCTGAGAATCGCCGCGGGGAATACTCCACCACTCCGAACCCAGTTGATGTCGGAAGCTAGGATTACGTCAAAGGCGGACGGTTAGCCACACTACCTTTGTCATGTTCCCGGTGCACTTGTCTCCCGTGGTGTGGTTCAGAATCCCACCTTCTGCCGCGCATGAGAGCATACATGTGCCATTCTCGCGGCGTTGAAACATGCCCGGCAGACCTCCAGAACTTCTCTCATCATCTTTCAATCATTTTACTCGGTAGTAAATAATTCAAAATGGCGACCACCATGGAGACTCTCAGCGCCAGCGAGCGCAAGTATCACAGCACCGCTTCTGCTTATGTCCTTCCGAATGAGTAAGTATTTCTATTCGGTTTCAGTAGAACTTGTTCTCACAAACGCGTTCTGCATAGTGCCGTCGAACAGAATCGGCTTGATGCTCAAGCGGTTGCTATTGTGCAGATGATTGGCGGCCTTCCTTGTCTCGCACCAATTCCATCCATGACCAGCGTCTCAAAGGTGGTCGACGTAGGTTGCGGTACTGGTGTTGCAACACTGCAGCTCGCTGCCATGTTCCCGTCTGCCAAAGTCTACGGACTCGACATTTCGAAGGTCCCCGACTCTGCGCAACAAATGGCTCCCAAAAATATCACCTGGGCCGTCGGAAACGTGTTGGATCTCGATCATGGGAAGCCTGACAAAGATCGTGACGACGACCAAAGCGGTAGTGGAATAAGTAGAAGGATTTTCACACCAGGTGGACTCGATTACATTTTCGGCAGAATGCTGTTTTTGGGAATCAACAATTGGACCCAATACTTTTCTACGACTGCCCGCTCGTTGAAGTCTGGCGGCATAATCGAGCACCAGGATTTGGACTGGAAATTCTACCGTGTCGGCACATCCGAGTGCCTCAGCGACAAATGGGAATGGCACCGCCGTGTGGTCTCCGCCGCCAAAACAGCTGGACTTGCCATCGACGCTGGTTCTAACGCAGCGCCTCTCATGAAAGAGGCTGGATTGGAGGTCATCAGCACCCAGGAGTTTGAGTTTTCATTTGTTCCGACGAGCAAGACCCCTAACAGCCAGGCTATGGGTGAATATGTCCAGGCGAAACTGATTCCGCAATATCCTGAGCTACTTCGCAAGATGCTGGGTGCGGAAGGTATTGCTGAAGAGGAACTGAAGAGACTGACTGGAAATGCTCTTCGGGACCTCGCATCCGAGGAGGGTTTGCATCAGAAGTATACCATCACGATTGGAAAGAAGCCGTGAGAGACAGAATGCGGTGGTTGTTATCAGAGCACAAGAGATTGTTCCCAATTTAGTTAGACATACAAGCAAAATCGCAAATCGTTACCAGCTGTCTTCTGTAACCAGACAGGGCTCGTCAGCTATTACTTCCACCTTGCTTCCAAGAATTCACAAAGTTAAAATGCTTACGTATTAACACAGCTGAATAAGGGCCAGCTTGACTGGAGGCTATCGGCAAGCGAAGGTGGTCGCTGCCTCGGCTAATAGCTCGGCCGCTAGGGAACAAGGAGATTAAGCGGGGAAAAGGGGAATAAATAGGCCGTCCTCCCTACTGTTTCCCCCTTCATCTCTTCCTGTTTCTCCATCCCCTAAGATTCAGCCAGAAACGCGCTTTCGCCCCACCCACCCACTCCATAGACTCAGTCGCTTAGATAGAGGGAGTGCTTGATGTTGGAAACGGGGTACGTATGCACATACGTATGCACATACGTATACCGCGGTGGTTAGTTATTTCCGCTCCGGCCGAAGCGGCTTGGCGCTAGGGGTATTTATCCTTCCTCCCACTTCTTTCTTCCTCGGTATGCTCTACCTACTAGATAGTTCAGTCAAATATATCTATATGCCTATCTACCCTCGTGTCCTCGTATACCAAGACTTGACACCTCAGGGCGGCTTCCGGGGCAAAATTTAGCCCTGGAGACCGCCTGGGGCTGTCGGGTTTGCCCAAACACATATAATATATATTGGTTCAAACGGAGGCGATGCCCGATAGCCACCCGATTGGCTCTTTCGGGATTCTTGGCGTGCAGCATCTCGTCTCAAGCTTCACAACGGTATACTCCACGTTGTATCGGAAATAGGGGAATTGGAAATCTCCGCCTCATAGGGCTGGGGTCCCGCTAGTAAATTTTCACCCTTCTACCTCCTAGATAGTCCCCATAGCCAAGTAACAACCTCTCAACACAATATAGTTAGTGCCCTTTGATACCACCATATCTCAGCACGTTGACCGCTCATCAGACGAACACCTATTACCCAAGACTCTCTTATGTAAAAATATATCATTTTTAGACCCACTCTGAAGTGCTTGATGAGTAGAGACTTAGCTTAGTGTAGCCGCATATCAATTCGCCTATCAATCCGCATATCAATCCGCATATCAATCCGACCGGAGAATTCGACCGTCTAGGATAGATCTATTTCCACGAGGCAACCAGGCGTGAAAACTGATGGTCCGATGCATGCATGCATTCGAGTTAACTCATGAGCACGTTGGGGCCATATATCTCCCATTGGCTCTTTGCGAGGAAAAAGAAAGCTCTTTAGTAACAGGGCGCGGCGCCGCGTGAGCCTTGTAGGCTAGAAGAATGTTGCATCCTTTTAGAGCATCCCACATGCTGTGATATTAGCTTATGGAGAAATGGCTGACTCCGGTGTTTTGTATGCCTTGCGAGCATGTGGGATATCACTGTAGAGCTAAGAGTGGTAGCCTTTCAGTCAGAGTCTTCCCTTCTAAGACTACCTACTGCGGATTGTAACCAAGCTTGACTCTCACTGAGACATTCTTGCAACGTGCGTTGATGACCTTGTCACCACAGACATTCCTACCGGAATGACTGATGGGTGATGCGCCAGCACACCAGGACCAGTGATTCTGTCGTACCCAGCAAAATGCTAATAATGTGATGCCGTAGTTTTCATGCCGAGAGATGAGTTGACGCCCTTGTCTGTACGTCATAGCATGTCAGTTCCATGGTATATTCGTTGTGTCAACTATTGTGATGTCCAAGATTCCTGGCTGTAAATTTGTCTGAACGAGTTACCCGGGTTTGCCTTGACTTTCCGTCCAATGTTCTTCGGCACTTCATCAATGATGCTTCGTTATTCTTTCAAGGCGTCGCTTAGACATGTGATCTCCACCATATTCTATGTTGTTTGTCTAGGAGCCTTAAAGTCCGTAGTCGTCCAAGTCTTCAAGAATCCCAGATGGTGGAGGTTTCTTAGATCCACCATGAAGTCGTTTGCCCAGGCACCTTTGAATTTGTACCTTCAGCTGAGCATGCTCCGCTTTGCTTCCCTTAAGCCTCGAATAGGCAGCCCCTACACAGCGTTCTGCATTGTCACTTTCTTGGCCGCTCTCCTTCTTCCATTGGGCGTTCTGTCATGGCGAAAGCTTCGAAAACCCCAAAAAGATGTTGATGAGACGGGTAACCCCCGGAAGTATCAAGACCTCAGAGTACTCAAGAACCAGCACGAGACTGCTGCTATCTTATCAGATCTCGTCGATAAGGATGGTGCTGGTGCATGGCCACCGAAAGCAAATCACGACTTATGGCCAGCTGCTCTCAAGCCATACAAAGCCATCTACCTCGAATGCCTCCCACTCTTGCCGGCGGCAGATCCTTCAACCGATGACGACGTAAACCAGGAGCGACGCGGTAGATACCGCTCTTTAATGCGGAAACTTTTGCATAAGCGAATCAATGTTGTTGAAGTCGAGAGAATCATGAAGGCCGTTGAGGCTGGAAATTGGGATGCCTGTCCGAGGGATGCTTACAACGCGGTATATTGTTGCGTTGCAGTCTGTCGCCATGCCTATCGGTGAGTTTCATCTACCTTTAGTAAGTGGATCTAGTTAATGATCGCTAATGTCTTCAGATGGGGAACAATACCTGTCGTGAAAGTCGCTCAGATCGAAAAGATTGTTGATTTTCCACATGCACTCAATGTACCTTGGCTCTACCTTCAACGAAGCTTCGGTGTGAAGGCTGATAGTGGGAATAACACATCTAACGTTCTGCACAATTTCAATGAAAAAGGTGAAAGGATCTATAAGATTAATGCTGGTATGTCGGACGTGATCACTTCATCGGAAGAGACTTTCTTCCGCATGTTTTACGATTTGGAAGTCTTGGTCAGTTTCTCATCTGTAGATATCCTTAGCTGTCACTGACAATGTATCAGGCCTTCCCCATCTACTACGACATGGTTCAAGCAAATATTTATTTCGAGAGAAATGACAAGAAGATGTGTCTCAGACACTTGGAAAGCATGTCTTTCCGAGTCCGCCAGCTCCTTAGGATCTTTTACCAAAACCTGACTGAGTCCCGCGTGTCGCACTCTGTGTGGTTGAGCTATGTCCAAGGTTTCCAAGGGTGGGGTGTCGGCAGCATGATCAACGGCGAGTACGTCAAGTATGATGGATTGTCTGGCAATCATGTTTTGTTCTTCCAAGCGCTAGATGCTTTCTTGGGCATGGATCGCTATCTCTCCGACCAGAATATGGAGAGATACATTCCCGTCAATCAGAGAAAATTGTGCATCTCGCTCAAGAAGAACTGTTTCCGCAACAAGTTCGATGGGGAAAAAGATGTTGCGATTGAGGAAGAAGTCAGAAAGATCGTCAATTACTTGAAGGTAAGATTCATTCCTGTCTTCCATCAGAAAACCCTTCTAACGTGCTGCAGGTATTCAGAACATCTCATAGAGCCAGAGTAATGCCATACCTGGAGCAACCTGCTCCAGAGCGGTTAACAATGACGGCTGGGAAGTCGATCCTCGAGACTGCCCTTACCAAAGACACCAGGGAAGCTTTGAAAGTTTTGGATGATATGCTGGTTGTTCGGCTGGAACAGACAGTCTAAAAAGCAAGTCGCATCGAGCCAGAACACATTCAGACCTTACCGCAGCCCACATTAGTAATCAAAAGCCACTCTATAACGCCTTCGTAAGCATTATACCAATGACGTGCGGGCACTATACGTTGATATTTCATTGTCGTCGTCGCTCTACTGTAGTAGCTATAGTAACCACCTGACCTTCAAGCCCACGAGCCGAGCTCGTAGGACTCGCCGGCGTATTTAGTGAGCAGGGAAAATCTCCTTGTGCACATAGATCTTAAAACGACGGCCTTTATGGCTCGTGTATAACTCATCATCATCAGATGTCAGAAGAGTTTATATTAGCGTACACCTGGCGAGGAATCATTTCCTTCCTTTTGTCTCTATACATCGATACTATATTAATAGACAATGCTGAGATGGAAAGATGGAATAGCAGTGTTTATAGAGCGGTCATATTGGATTGTATATTGATTATCTATCTAGCTGGTGGATAGAAGGAAACCAATATGAGGCGAAAACTCTGCAGCCCTATGGGCTAGCCTTGAAAGGCTAGATTGCCAACCTTAGTAATCAGGAATAATAGCAGCCCTAATTCCCAACATTTCCCAACATTTCCCAAAATTTTTCACGGCAACGGCGGGATGAGGGCGCGATTTCCAACGAACCCAGGCGGCTACGATCTCTCGTCAGTGTAAAAACAGGCGAGGAAAAGTCTAGATGATACTCACGAATGCCTTGAAGATTCTCTGATTGATTTTCCAACCGTCTTCAACACGCGTCCATGTGTCTAAGTACTTCCCATACAAGATTACAGCGGTGCCAACCGAGGTGGTGTTGTTGTCGCCCGGTCCCAGGAAAGAAGCGGTGATGTACGCGGTGGAGTTGAGCGAGTCGCCCAGGTCCTCAATGACGGTACTGCTGACTGCATGCTGGGAGACAATTCCTTCTAGACCCCGCCTGAGGAATGCTGCGAATGCTGGGAGGCCGTCCGCTTTTGCGAAGCCATAGTCTGCGAAGACGTCTTGAGTGAAAATCTGGTCGAGGTGATCGAAGTCGTCGTCGTCGACAAAGATAGTGAATTGAGAAAGCGTCGTCCGGACCTTCAGTTCTTCTGTCGCATCAAGAGCGCGGACGAATGAGAATAGTACAGGCACAAGGAGAAGACAGGCGAGGAGTGATCTCATTTTCAATTGTAAGAAGATCATGCAGGAACAGATATTGACAATTCGTCGTGCCCAACCACTGCTAGTTATATCTGTCGCTGCGTGGGATCATCCCAGGCCACTATGACATGAACAGTCCGTGAGCCGTGTCCTCAAGAGCTACAAACACGAGGGTTCTCTCCTGATTCCGAGGGGCGTTGTGGTGCAACCCACCGGGCCCTCAGTGGGTCTCCAAGGCTTTGCTGTGTATTCCTGTGGTTTTGGGCGTCATTCCAAATCGAGTTAGGCTAAAGGAAGAGCTAGGTTTCCGTCAGTCTCAGTAGCATCCGGTGGGATGTGGGATGTGGGATGGCACTACGTGTGCCGTCCGTTGCTTCAAGGCTGTAGGTATCTGCAGGTCAAGAGTAATCCTGCGACGTCGTCTTCTCCTAGTCTTGATCCTCTCGCTTCTTCTCCTCTTAATGTTCGATTCCTCGCTACCTCTGCTCTTAGTCTTGAACTCTGTCTCACGTTCCTAGAAAACAGACATTTAAGCACCTTGATACGTTAATCATGCCAACAACCCAACGCGCTCTTCGCCCATCTGCGGGCAACGAGACTCTGGGAGGTGTGCCTGAAATCCTGTACTTCGACTTGCAATCACGTGGGCGCGGCCAAGCTGTTCGTTTGTTGCTGGAAGATGCCCAGATAGCGTACGACGATACGCGCTACAGCTTCCAAGAGTACCCTGAGTGGAGGGAGACGGGGCTTGTTGAGCTCAACCCTGTCAAGACGGTTCCTGTTGTCAAGTTGAATGAGAAGAATTTGACGCAATCTTATGCCATTCTCAGATACTTTGCAAAGATTTTGAAATCATACGACGGAAAGACTCCAGAGGAGCAGTATTGGGTCGATGCGCTGTGTGACATTGTATCCGATTGTAAGCTTCAAACTCGGAATATTCGCCTATCGTCCTTAACAGTTGATCTTCAGGGCGCACGCTCTTCCTCCAAGCCTTTCTTAATCCTGATCAACAGGAAACGTACCCCAAACACAAACAAGGCGACCGCAAACGCTTTCTTGAAGGGTTAGAGGCGCACCTGACAAGCAATGACTTCTCAAAAGCGGGGCCATTTATTCTAGCTCAGGCATTCACGTATGCAGATATTGTGCTGTACCAGATTGCACACGACGAGAATCTCACGCAAGAGGGCGGGAACGGGCTGCAACAGTATCACCGACTTAAGCAGCTCGTTAATGCCGTGGAAGAACGACCGAACATCAAGACATTTCTGTCGAGCGATCGGTATCGTGGGTAACATATTGGCGAAGAGTTGACAATGATAACGACAGAAGTTATGTCGATCATAAGTACGACCGTCCTTTGCTGGGAACTGAGGTATGCGTCAGAAAATCAGTATCGATGATATCGTCTCTGCCGTAGCTACTCGCGAGCATGTACTTCATTGTGAACTGGTCTTCCGAATGAATTGAGTGTCTCTTATGAACTGCTTTGCGGATCACTGATATTAACGATGATAAAGGCATTTGAGAGCTCTCAGAGGATGAACTAGATGGGCTGAACGTCAATCAACGAAGGACTAGAAGTAGTCTTATCAAACTTTACTCCCCATACTCCTCTTCACTCTCTCGGTCAAGCCAGCCAACATCAATTTTCACCAACATCTCCCCCTCCCTTCCCTGTACCCTAACTCAACAATATGGCCCAAGACAACACGCCCCTGTATCTCCCGCCTCTAAAAGCCATCCTCTCCCTGCACAATCTCTGCGATTTCGAATCACTCATCTCGTCCGTGATCAGATATTGCCGTGTGCAAAATGGTTGGTCAGATTTTGAAAATAAATAAAAAAAGCAGAAAGAAAATGGCGGGGAAGTCCGGCTTTTGACGAATACTGCAGCCATCACCTGCTTATTTAATCAGCTGTAACATGCCCAGTGTTGTAATTTGAAGCTAAATACATCGTTTGCTCTCAAATTGAATACTCTATCTCGCTGCCTTTTCTCGTCGTCGCCTTCCCTCCTGATTTTCATTGAATTCCCCTTTCTCATTGAATCTCCCTCCATCATTAAATCCCCCATTGATTTGCCTCTTCCCGTTGAAGCCCCATCCTCTATTGAATTCCTCTTCCCGATTGAATCCTCCTTCCTCATTGCCTCTCCTCAATAATTTTCTTATTAAACATCTCATTGAATTCTTCCTTATGACGTTTATTAGATTTTATGAATGGTGTATTGTGAAATTCAATAAGAAGTTCAATGAGGAAGAACAATGAAGGTGAGGAATTCAGTGGGAGAAGGGGATTCGATGAGGGAGGGAAATTCGATGGGGGAGAGGGATTCAATGAGGGGGGCTAAGGGGAAGAACAATGAAGAAGAAGAATTCAATAAGGGAAGAGAGTGACGACGACGAGGGTATTCTAAAGCGTACCGACTCATTGCACTGTTGAACACCATGGGTAAGGCTCTGAAATCGATCATGGCCCGAAGATTAAGCGATCTTGCCGAGGTCAACGAAATGCTTCCGAACGCTCAGATGGGGGCGAGACGCAAGCGATCCGTGATCTCAACGCTAGACCTACTCGTAGAACAAGTACACGTCGTGTAGAATTGCAAGACCAAATACGTAGCCTTCATGCTTAGCCTAGACGTCGCTGAAGCGTTCAACCGTATGTCACACGTCAGACTACTGCATGCGCTGAAGATGAGAAGAACGTCGATCTAAATAGTTGAATGAATGAAAAGCTTTCTAAGAAACAGAGAGTCATCGCTAATGTTCAACGAGCAAATGAGTGCAATGCGCAGCGTAAATGCAGACATATCGCAGAAATCTTCTATATCATTGATTCTCTTTCTGTTCTTTAACATGATTTTGATCAAAAAGTGCAAAGCTTTAAACATCAAGATTGATGTGTTAAACTTTGTGAATAACATTAGTATTCTTGCATATAACAGAATTACAGAATCGAACTGCAGAATGCTGAGCAAAGCATACAACATTTATATGAAGTACATTGATAAAATGTTCAACAGCTAACTTTTTGCTCGATGACAGAATCTGAAAAAGTCGACTTGATTCAGCTAATAATCAGCTAACAACTGACTAATCAGCTAAATGTCAGCTAAAATTGATAAAATTGAATAGATTTTCAGTCTTACAAGATCGAAAATATAAAGAAAATAAAGACGTGACTGCAATTGCATATGATGCATGTTGATTACTTCAAATATTACAAGCTTATAAACTTAATATTATGTACTGATCTAATATGTCTTGAATTTACGCTGATGAACTCTGATTTTTACACTACTTGAAATTGCACGTTATGATATTTGATAACAGTTCTTGTAATGCACTAACATGATGTGTCAGACATATCATAGCTGTGAAAAATTAAAATCAATACAATGAAATCAGATTTTAAGTCAGCGTTCATTGAATTTTAAATATGTTTAAAACAACTGATGATTTATGCTTCTTTCATTGAATATGTTTCATTCAAAAGTGAAGTTCAAATCATCATCTTTTGTTGTAAATTCTTTGTTGACATCGAGATCATCTTGAATAAAATCATGAATATTTAGTTTTTGAGATTCAAGCATCTTATTGAACAAACTTCATCAATGAAACTGTCTGTCATCAATCACTTTTATGATGTCAAAACTCGTGCATATGATGTTATATGTAATGATGAGTTTCATTTGCATGATATATCATATTCTCTTCTTCACTTAATTTTGTATGCTTATCATTCACTTTAAATTTAATTGTATTAAATAATGAGTCTTAATGAGAATTAACTTTTGTTCTATCACTGAAATTATATCTATGATATATCAAGATGACTCAATTTTTGATGCAACAAACTTAAATGTAACTGTAAATTCTTCTTGAAACAATCTTATGATTTCATGCAGCTGATTCTTTCTTAGAAAGCTCATAATTAAAACGCAGAAAATTTTCTTCATGATTATGAAATACTTTACACTTGAAGTTAACATTGATAATGTAAAGTATTCTTGTTGCATTCATCATCATGTTGCTAAGCAAGCAGCGTAACATATAATATGATTACTTACATGATAAAGTATTTCTGCTTGCACTGAATTCATTGAACAGAACATCATCTTCTTCTTGAAATCTCACTTCTTGATGAGCTTGTCAATTGTTGCTATCTTAAAGCAATGATTGTGATTGCAGATTTTTCTTATGTGATGTTGAAATGAGTTTGCGAAGTTATTAATCATTTTATACAAAGTCATTGAGTTTATTTTGATTTATCTTTGCTCTTTGCTGTATTTATTGATTATTTGATGAAATCAGTTAAAACTGACTACAAGTTCATTAAGCTAACATCAGTTAAAAATATTTGTTTAGTTAAGCTTTTAGCTTACAAGCTTTAATAGTCACTCATCAACAACTAATAACTAGCTACAAGCGCTTGTATCTTTTGATGACAGTCATTTGCTCAAAAGACATCATTTGCTCAAAAGATATCATTTGCTCAAAAGATATCATTTGCTCAAAAGATATCAATTGCTCAAAAGATATAATGCGTAATACATGTTTATTTTTCATATGTTTCTACATTCAAGATTTGTATGTAATCAAATAAATCATTTGATGAATTGATTATTTAAGTAGTTATTTAATCATTTATCTAAACATGAAGAATGCTTGATAGAAAATCATGTAGAGAGTCATGAAGAATGCTTGATAAAGAAACATGAAGAATGCTTGATAAAATGCTTGGTAGAAAAACATGAAGAGCGCTTGATAAAGAAACATGAAGAGTGCTTGATAAAGTGCTTGATAGAAAAACATGAAGAATGTTTGATAGAAAAACATAAAGAGTGCTTGATAAAGTGTTTGATAGAAAAACATGAAGAACGCTTGATAGAAAAACATGAAGAGCGCTTGATAGAAAAACATGAAGAATGCTTAATAAAGAGTCATGTAGAAAGTTATGTAGAAAGTCATGTAAAAAGCATTGTTTGACTCATGTTATGCGCTTGATCAACGCATATTTTGAAGCATGTAGAATGTTTGATAAAGTGTTTGATAAAAAGCTCAGTTGATAGCTCAATAAATAGCTCAGTAAAAAGATTGATAGAAAGATTGATAGAAAGATTGATAGAAAGATTGATAGAAAAATCAGTAAAAAGATTGATTAAAAGATCAGTAAAAAGCTCACTAGATGATTCAATCAAAAGATCAGTAAAAAGATTGATTGAAAGATCAGTAGAAAGTTCAGTGAAAAGCTCAGTAGAAAGTATTGTTTGAAGCATTGTTTAACTTATGTTATGCACTTAATCAACACGTCTTTTGAAGCATGTTTTGAAGTGAGTAGATTGATTAGTAGATAAATGAGTAAATAGTTGAGTTGATAGTTGAACATGTTGATATTTTGATTGTTGTTGTTCTAGAAAGTAAAAACTATGAAGAAAAAAAGAAGATGAAAACTTCAAACTTTCTAGCATTAACTTTATAAAGCTTGAAGCGAAGATTATCAAGTAAATAGCTGAGCATGTAAAGTGATGAGTAGATAAAAAGCATTGTTTAAAGCATTGTTTAATGTATTTTATACACTTAATCGATGCGTTTAATAGAAAGTAGAATGAAGAGTAAATAAACAAGTAGAATGAAGAGTAAATGAGCAAGTAAATAAATGAGTAGAATGAAGAGTAAATAAGTGAGTAAATAAATAAGTAGAATGAAGAGTAAATGAGCGAGTAAATAAATGAGTAGAATGAAGAGTAAATGAGCAAGTAAATAAATGAGTAGAATGAAGAGTAAATGAGTGAGTAAATAAATGAATAGAATGAAAAGTAGTGCTAAATTAGTTAAATCAGCTTATAGTTGATTTATGTAGCATGTAAGCTAATCAACAATGCAAACTCAGCTGACAGTTAACTTGTAACAAACATCTCATTTAATAACTAGCATATGCATCTCAAGTGCATTAGTATTGAATGAATTCTGCTCATTAACTCACAAGCTATTTAAGCTCTTTGTTGAAACATCAATGTTCATTAATTAAGAAAAAATGCTTTGTTATTTTTAATTATGAAAGTTGAGAAAAAAAGCTGAGCATTTGCAGTATTTTAACTCTTACTAAATACTTTTAAATTTCAACTTTTGATTTTTCATCTAGTTTGTTATATCACTTTTATGCTGTTAATTTACTTTCATATATTCACTTCATCACTTTCTTATGTGCATTCATGCTTTTGTTGATGATTGTATCATAATATGAAAATAATTGTACAGTTATCTTTATATGCATTGTAGATGATACATTGATTAAAGATTCATCATCAATAAAAGTCAAGTATTTGCAAATTTGCATTAAGCTGACTGTGTTTATGAAGTTAATCATCTTGTTAATATGAGTCTTTATCTGTTCATGATTCTCAATTGATTTATTGATAATTGTTTCATGAAACTTGTTTAATGCTATGATCAGTGAAAACATATATTTTTCAGCTTTTTGCAATGTTTATCTTGTGCTTTTCACTCAATGTTTATGTTTAACTGCGTTCAGTTTTCAATATTATTCAATTAATAAATCATTTAAGTTGAACTTTGTTTCATTGAAGTTTTAATTATCATTCATCAACAAGTTTTTACATTCAAGTTTGTGAATTTCTTGATTGTAAATAAAGTTCATTTCACTTCATTATGAGTTTCATTACAAGTTATTCTGTTTCAAGAGTTCAAAGATCTTTAATCTTTGAATGTTTTAATGAAAGACTTTTCTTTCTTGATGTTAAATGTTACATCATAATTTATTCATAATTTATCAAGATGTTTTAAGAATAATGTTATGAATGTATCAGAATTAATTAAAACTAATTAAGATTTAGTTAAGATTTGATTTAAATTTGACTCAGATTTGACTCAAATATGATTTAACATCTTTTTTCTTTTCTGACATCTTTTAAACAGCTTTTATTATCTTTTAAATAAATACACTTCTTTGTATTACAAGTAGTTAATAAATGTCTATGATAAACACATTTCTTTATGTTGCAAACATCTTTTGAATTAACATCTTTCTTATGTTTCAACATGTTTTCTTTAAGACTAATGTTAATCTGAGTAACTATTATATAAAGTGTGTTCTTCTTGTCTTTTATATCTTTTTTCTTCTGTATTTTTAAAGTCTTAATTATAATTATCTTTATAAATTAAACATTCTAGTCACGCATGCACTTTGATTAGTTTCTAAACATGATTTCAACATTACTTTAAAAATTCATTAATCACATGATACTGATTTTTATACTCATTCAAATTCACTTGATTGACAACAAAATGAGTATAAAGAAATTTGTGTATCTGATGATCAATGACGTTGAAAGACAGAATAACATCAAGAAATCAATAAAATCAACAAGAATATACAATCATATGATTGTTAAAGAATTTATCACTCAGTCAGTAACATGAGTTCAAATTGATTAATAGAATCAATGATAAAAAATCTTTGTTGATTGCTTGAGAATCACAAAAAATTCTTTTAAAACAAATCAGCAACACTTTTCTTTAAAGACTAAAATATTAAAACAATGATCTCATTTCATATTATTAAACATTGCTTTTCGCTGAATCATCAATTCTTTGCTATGATTCAATCATTTGTGAAAAATTTATTCAAGAATTATCAAAGTCTTTATTCTTCTATCACTTCAGATTCAATCATTTATTCAAAGTTATCATTTTGTATATTGAAATATTTTAGAATCAACTTCATATAAAAATGTCATCAATCTTTGTTTTTATTACGAGCATATTAAGACTGAACAAGATTGAAGCTTTAATCAATTTGCAATGAACGTTAGCGAGTTCTCTGCGTAATGATTAGAACTAATCAGCGAGCTAGTCAGATATGACTCAGATATGACTTAACACTTTTTTTCTTTCTCAACACTCTTTTCTTTTATCAACATTTTGTTCATCTACATCACATTCTTCTCGTGTCACAAACACATTTCTTTCAAGTTTAGCACAGTCTCTGAACATTACATAAATAGAAGCTTTTGTATCAATCTTCTTCTGTATTCTTAATATTCAGTTATAGCTATCTTTAAAGATCAAGCACTATTCAACTCTGACTTTCGCTGATTGACTCATTTAGACACGATTCTGACATTATATTAAGAATTCATTAATCACACGATACTGATCTCATTACTCATTCAACATACTCGTACAGACAGAATGAGTCTAAAGAAATTCATTTACCTGATGATCAATGCAATCAAAAGACTGAACAACACTAGAGAGTTTAATAGAATCAACAACAAGACTGTTTGAATTGCTAGACAACTTATCGCTCACTAAGTATGCACAGTTCAAATCAATCAAGAGAATCAACTCATTCTTGTGAAATAAATGAGTGAAAATAAGCTGTTCAACTCAATTAAAAGAATCGACGATAAAGAATCTTTGTAAATTGCTCAAGAATCAAATCAATCAACAAACAAATCTCATCTTCTTTGTTGAAGATTAAACATCACTCTATACATCTTTCTTCTTCAATCATCAAGCATCGTCATTCATTCAACTTTCTTTTCAAACAAATCTCATCATGTCTAGTCACTTGTCTACTGAAGAGTGTTTTGAAGAATTTCGAAATCGTTTCTCTCAAATCTCTGATGCTGATTCATTGAAACTCTCTAGTGCTGAATCATTCATCAGTGAAAACAACGAGTCATTTGCTGAAACAGTAATACTTTCTGTTTCTATTGAAAACTGAAAGACTCGATGCATGATTCTTGACAAAAAAATGAATTGACTCAACAAGCTGAGTAATCAACAAGACAATGAAATCAAAGAGTTGAAGACTAAACTTCAAACTAAAGAAATCACTTCTTCTGATTTCATCTACTTTAAGCATTCTAGATTTCAGAAAATATCTGATTCTTTCTGATTTACTGACGAAAAGAATTCTACTTGAAAAAACTGATATGACAAAATTCAGAATAAACTAGAGATCAACGTCAATCTCTTTTCAAATGAACGAGTCAAACTGAGCTATGTACATTTCAGATTATTCAATGACGCAGCTGATGTCGCTCAATCTAGACGCGAACGTG
>JAABUS010000670.1_pt1 | contig 84516 bp, 6 predicted proteins | sample 5560161 | NCBI WGS metagenome assembly JAABUS01 (sample SAMN10711885, study PRJNA513376) | rock metagenome | isolation source: Antarctica rocks | place: Antarctica: Victoria Land, Trio Nunatak nord | collected 2016-01-04
GAGACCGTAAGGACTACGTCGTCTCACCCGCGATTAATTTAAATCTAGTATTTAGAGCGGTAGGTTAAACCGCTCTACGTATTATTATACCTAAATAGTAACTATAAACTCATTCCTTAGATCTATACTATATATAGACTTACCAATATATAGTAAAGGAGGCGAAGGTTTATAAAGTAAATTATATAATTTATTTATTTTATATTTAATTTTCCGTGGAGATATTAGTATTAGTAACTCTCTTTTTAATATTACTATTAAATAATCTAGCGTTATTACTTAATTAGAAAGTAGATATAATAAGTTACTAGAATATATAAATTCTTCTTATTAGGAATAGAAGAACGATATATATACTATTTACTATAATAGCTTTAAAGTATTCCGAGGGGTATAATAACTAAAGAGTTATATCGAATAAATATCGTCTCTCTTTTATATATTTTTCTATTATAAACTCTACCGAAGAGGAAAGAGATAAACTAAAAAAGTATTTTTCTATCGTAATTTAATCGTCTTTATCGCGAAAAATGAATTTAAATTATTCTTAAAAGGGTTCGTTCTTTTCTATAGTTTCTATAGGCGCTAAAGTAATTGCCCGAAGAGTTTTCTTAAACGGGACTCTTTCCTCGAGTAGGTCTTCTTCGGGAAGGATCTCGTCTAAATAAAAACTTAATAAAATTATAAAAGACACTACCGAACCCCGTTCTCCCTCGCCGTTATATATTATTAACTCTTTAATATTATTTATAGATTAAAGTTCTTAATTCCCCTAAACGCTCTATAAATAGGGCGGACTTTTAAATAAATAATTTATCTTTTATAATTACTCCGTAAAATTATACCGTCCGTTTATATCTCGATTCTTTTATATATCCTCCGCGTTTAGTTATTTTTAGGGTATATATATTTAATTTATATCTTTTTATATTAGGTCTCGTTTTTATTTTTAATTATTAATTTCTCTTTCTTAATTATTTAATTTAGGTTCCGAATAGAATACCCTTCTATTAAAGTAAATTAAATAAACGAACTTTTTTACGAAAATAAGTTAAATACTACTCCCTTAACTTTTATTTATATTATATATATTATTAAGGAAAAGAAAGTCTTTACTCTATTTATATATTAAATCGAAGGGATATATATATTTTCTCTTTTAATACTCTTTAGATCCGTTAATAATATATATAAACTTCGATTACCTAAATAATAACTGTTTATTTATATAACTAAAGTATTTTATTTTTAAATCGTTAATCTTCTTTAATTTAAACCTTAACTACTCCGCTAAATCGGCTAGTTTATATAATACGGATTTATTAAAATCCTTCGTTATTCGGATTTTTCTTTTACTCGGTTTAGGCTCTAACTTCGTAAAGTTTAATAATAATTTACGAAGGTATCGTATAACGTAGAGAAATACTTATTAATAATATAGAGTTACGCGGTTTTAAATAATATTAAATTTAAAAATAAAGACCGATTCCGTTTCCTAGATAATATATTTACTTCTTTTCTAATTTATTTCGGAGAAACTTTATATTATTACTATATATAAAGTTCCCCTAGAAGGTATCTTTATTAAACTCTTTATTTAATAAATATAGACTTTAATATACTTAAAGTTTTTAAAGAAAGTTTAAAAAGTAGAGATAAGATTTTTTTATATTTATAACTTCGTTTAGATCTTTATACGACGGTTTAAATTAAATATATTAAATATCTCCCCTTTTCTTAATTAACGATATAAAATTATATTATTAAATATCGATATACCCGGTACTTTAAATTCTAGTATCTTTATTATAATATAGTCTACTTTCTATAAATCGTATTTATTATATCGAATTAAATCGGTCTAGAATCTCTTAATATAGTTAAAGTAATAAAATATCTCCTACGATTTAATAATCTAGTAAATTTATAATATATAAGAAGGGTTAACCTACCTCGTTATATTTTAAACTAATTATAACCTTCGTTATACCGAATTATATTCCGTCCGGTTATAAACCCGGAAAAGTTAATAGAATATCGAAAATCGTTATATAATCTTTTTTTTATAGTAGCCTCCTTAACTCCTATTATTTATTCTCCGTTAAATATACTTATTATCGAGCCGCTATAAACGGGTTAAAGTAATATTAACGGATTTTATAATATATTTTACCGTCGGTAGGTTTCTTTTTATTAAATAGTTATTTAATTAAATAAGTTCTTAGATCGTTATTTAAATCTAGAGGTATAAATAAAAGATATTCTATTTAATTAAGAATTAACCGATTATATTAACTAGGTAGAGATCTACGGTTTATTAAAATTAAGAAAGAGTTATCTCCCTCTTTATTTAAACTCGATATTAATTATAAAGATATTTAAATTAAAATCCCGAAGGTAGTTATAATTTAGGTCGTTCGATTTATATATTATTAAATAAAACGGTAGAAGAGATCCCGGTAGAGTAAATAGTAAGATTTAATTATTCGCGGTCGATTACGGCCGATATATAATATTGGTTTTTTTATTAAAAATAACCTCCCCCTTCGAAAATTAATATTAAATTCTTTATATTAAATTTATCGGGTATATCGGGTTCGTCTTTTAAGAAATCTAAATACTCGAGTTTAATTCGTATCGAGTTTCTATATTTAGTCTATTTCTCTCGCTTTAGACTTTCTTCTTAATTTTATACTCGGGTATATTATATTATAAAAGTATTATTAAATAATTAATATTATTATCTTCGTTTATAGGAGGGAAGTTTTAATATTAAAAAATTCTTAATAAGACTTTATAACTAGGTTTAAGGGGGATTGAATTAGTTATAAATTAAAATAATTAATACCTTATAAGAGATAAATATACCGTTATAATTAACGACTTAAGACGCTAGAAGTAGATATTATCTTAATTAATAAATAACTCTCTATTACCCTATAAATAGAATAATATATTCTTCGATTTTTTATTATCTCCTAAATAAGTTCTTTATATTTTTTACTATATATTTTCCCTTTCTATACTTTACGTACCTCCTATTTATTCTTCGTTCGTTTTAGTTATTAATAATATTCCGTCGCGCGATATCTAGAATAGCTTTTTACTCCGTTAAATAGTATATATAATTTAATTTAAAAAATCCTTAAACTTATCTACTCGCTTCGAATAATATATTATTAATTAGTAGTAATCCTTTATTATCTAGAAATACTTAAGACTCGTCGAATATTTATAATAATATTATTATTAAATTAAAAAGGAATAGGGTATACCCCGATAAAGAAGGCGATAAACGTACTACTAATTATATAGACCGAAAATATTTAATTTTTACGAGGCCTAGTGTTAAGTATAATATTAAAAGGGCGGAGTTATCTCCCCCGAGTAATTTTTATCCTTTTAATTAACTTACTCCTACCGATAAAATATCTAGAAAAGATAACACTATTAATAAATTAAACGAAAAGATATTTTTTAAAGTAAAAGAAGAATCCCCTTAACGGATATATAACGAAGGTTATAATCTTAGAGTCGGTAGGCTTATTATTATAACGAAGAAGAAATATATAAATTCTAAAATAATAGAAAGTTATTTAACTTCGGAAATAATCGCGATAAAAAAACTCTCCGGTTTAAATAAGAATATTAATCTCTCTACGCTCCTTTAAGTCTAAGGAGAGTATTTTATTAAATATATTAAAATTTACGAATTCGGAGTCGAACTTTATATTATTTTTAAATATATATTTATTTCTTTAGTTTAAATTATCGCGGTACCCGTTTATTTAAAAGAGATTTATATAGTAGTAATAATCGAATAAATAAAATTCTAGCCTATTTTATTTAAATACCGGTATTAACGAGTCTAGATATTAAGTAATATTAAGTTCCTTAAATCTAAGGATCTAGTTTATAATAATAATATTTATTTATTTATTTTTTTAAATAATAACGGTAAGGTTAAAATTAATATATAGGAGCGTTATATAATTATATCGAAAGAAACTAAAAGGGGGTATCCGGATATATAAGTTATCGAAGATATTATAATATAATTATTAGAAAGGTATAAAAAGGGTAAAGCGAACGATTTATATCGTTAATTCTTTATAATTAAAGAGTTTTTATCGAAGATTATATCTACTTCCGTAGAAGAGTTTTTATAGATTAATAAATTTGGCCCTCTCTAGATAACGATAATTTGAATTTTTAAAATATATTTTTCTCTATAATTAGAAGAAGGATAATCTCGGTTTATTAATATTAATTACCTAAGTCTTATCGCGTAGATTTTATATAGTAGAGTAGTAAACCGTAATAGTCTTATTTCGAGTATAGTTTATTAATTTCCTCTACGACTCTATACTTTATATCCTATCCTCGATTCGTTAAATTATTTCATATTATAGTATAAATATAGTTATAAACCGAAATACTACTAAATTTGTAATATAAATAAACTATAGTTTTAAATATAGCCTAGAGTCTATCTTTCCGGATATTATAGTAGTAATTATAAATACTAAAGTACTCTATTCTATAGTTAATTCTAGATACTCTTATAATTAGTTCTAGATATTATAGAGCTATTTTTTACTTCTTTACTAGTTAATTTTAGACTCTAAATTCGTCGTTATTTCTAATATCTCTTAGTACCCTTTAATATATAGTTAACCCTCGTTACTTTATCTCTTCTTTATATTATTCGCGTTAATTTTCCTTATACGTTTTTATTATATTACTAGTTTATTATAAAGATTATTTAAATCTATATTATCGTCGTAGGCGGTGTCTTCCTCTTTTTAATATTTATAAAAGGTTTTCCGTTTATCTAGTAAATTCTTTAATCGCTTAATATTACTATATCTAGGTATCTTGTTTATTTATTAATTATACGACGTTATTATTTTTTAGGGCCGTAGAGTCCCGCCGATATTCTATTTTAGTTTTTATATATTTTATTTAATATTTTCTACGTCGCCTTTCGCGTAACTTCCTTCGACGAAGCGGGAGATAAAGTAGGAACTCTTTCGATTATTAATATAATATTATTTTTCTTTAGTTTTTACCTAAGCTTTTTAATGAATTTATTAAATTTATTATTATTTAACTACCGACGGATCTATTACTCCACGGGGATAATATCTTTCGTATTTATTATATTATATATATTTACCGCTATTTATTACGACTCTATATATTCTTTACGCGTACCCGGGAATCTTTATTTATTTATTATAAATTATATAGTTACTTCCGCCGATACGTTATTTATAAACTAGTAGGGTATATCTTTTTTTAATTTCTTAATAATACTCTCTTTATATTTTATATATAGACTTTTATATAAATTCTTCCTTTATACCTACTAAGCGTTAATATTTTTAATCGGGTATATACTCTAGCGCTATCTAAATTCTATATTATTCATTAATTAAAATTATCTTTATATCTCGGTTAGGATCTTCGGTTTTATATTCGTAATTTAACTCTTTATTACTTTATATCGGAATAATATATTTCGGGGATATTTCCTACGAATAGTAATTACTAAAGTTAATAACGGCTTTAAAATAAACCTTATTATTTATAGTAAATTAAAGGTCGACCTAGGATAATATATTAATTTATAAATATTATTAGTTAACTTTTAGTCCTTCCTATAAAGTTATCCGTTTATAATAACGTCGTACGAGGAAGGCGAGTAGATAATTTTAAATTTACTAATCGACCTTTAGAAAGAGTTTACCTTTAAATTCTAATAATTTACTAGGTACGAAAACAGATTTAATTAAAGCGATTTCTATATAATATTATTTACTAGTCCGTATAGGGCCAGCGCTCCTCTAGGGGAATTTAAAAAAGTTTTTATAATTACTTCGGGATTCGGAATAATCGTCTAATTACTATACCTACGATAATTAATCCGAGGCTATAACGATTTTACCTCCCGTATATAGCGAATTTACTTAGTCTAGTAATTAAGAAATATCGGTATATACGTAGATCGTTATTAATAAATTAGCCGTTAATAATAATAGAGGATAAGATACTAGTATAAAAGATTTTGAATTAAACCTTAAAGGAAGATATATTAAATAATAATTATATATATAAACTATAAATATTATCCTGAGATCGATATTATTAACTCGTTTAGAATTTATATATCTTTATCTACTACGCGTCCGAACGTATTAAGTATAACTTTTTAAACTAGGGTTAATACTAGCGAGTCTCTATTTATAAAGAGACGGTAAATCTAGATAATATATTATAAACGGAAGTATTAAGAGAGTATAAATCGAATAAATTAAACGCGATATTTATAACGATAGAAAATAAAGGAGAAGATTAAAATAAAGATATATTTATAAACGAAGTTCCTAGGCCTAGCGAAATAAAATTAATATTTATAAAAAAAATATTAAGTGGGTTTAAGGAAAAGAAGAAGAGTAGTAAAATATTTATTATAAATAAGACTCTTTACCCGGTCGACTATAATAATTTATTAACGAATACCGAAGTATTTAAATATTAGGAAATTCGAGATAATTTACGAAAACTTATACGAGATTATTTAAATAACGAATTAAGTTTATTAGAGATAAATTATTAATTAAATAAATAATACGTAAGTATTAACCTCCGTTTAGATGAATTCAAAGTATTTTATTTAATTATAAATAGGGTTTTCCTTCGACCTAACGTCTATCTCTAGATAAAGAGAAACCTACTATATCGAGACGAATTTATTATTTAAGAGTCTTAAGTCTTTCCCTTCGCGAGTATATAAAGTTATAATTAGTATATTATTATTCTTTAGCCGTTTCTCTATAAGGATTCGGTTTATAACGAGAATATATCGCGGTTTTAATTATACCGTCGACTATCCCGTTTATAACGTTGAAAGCGGCTTTAGTTATTCCCCTCTACTCTATTATAACTATCGGCCTTTCTCTAGATTTCGGGGCTATAGTATAAAGATTCTATTAAAAAAGAATATAACTTTAGACTTTCAAGATATAGAGTATAAAGAAAATCTATATACCGAGTTTATCTAGATAAAGAGGTAGGTATATAGAATATTAAATATCTTAACGAGGATTTAATACACTATATAATAACGTATTAACAATCACGCTAGTTATATTACTATATAACTCATTATATTTTAATCTATACCGAAAACTTTTAAAATATAATATTCTTCTAGAAATTTCTATAAGTAGTTACGTATCTAGTTTAGTCTACCTAACGGCCTTATTTATCCTTTATACTCGTTTCTATCCTATCTTTATTATTATAATAATTTAATATAAATAACCGCGCTAGTAAAGCCCTTATAGAGGGTTTTCTACTAGGATAAACTCTTTTATAGAACTATTTACCGTACTAACTAGTATCTTTTAAAAATAATATAAAAATTATATAAATAACTAGCTAGCTTACTATTAATCAAATATAAATACTTTTCATTTTAGGATTTAGTTACGTCGCCGGTTATCGGCGATATCTTTAATATATTAAATAAGATAATTAAATTTCTACTAAATTTATTATATCTCTAAATATTCTATTTTAATTTAGAAATAATATCCGAAAATCCTAACCCTAATTCGGACTTAGATCTATATTAAACTCTAATTTTAATATTAAAATAAACTCTATACTTTTCTTACTAGGACGTATCCTCTAATTTTAATCGATATAACGTTTATAAACGGGTTTTATACTATTTAATAAAGTATTAAAAATAAAAATAAAATAGGAATTATAAAAAACTTTATAAAAAACTTATTATTTTAAATAAATAGAAGGGATATATACCCTTAGCTAGTAAATATTAAAATAACTACTATAACGAGTAGGTATATTATTTAGTAAAACGAGCGAGTAAATTCTAAAATACTTTATAAATATTAAAGTTCTTAGGATCTAGTACTCTAAATTCTAATAAATTTAGAAAATTAGTTAAGTATATTTATTCTTTTATTATTAATAAAAACCGATCGCTAATAAGCCTAGGTACTATTATTATATTATATTTATATCGGAGAAATTTTTAAATTAATATTTATAGTTAGTTATAAATTATATTATTATTACTACTATAGAAAAGAGTTTTAATTTAAAGATAAAGTGAAATTAAATATTTATTAATATTATTTTCTTACTTTATTCTATCTCTCCTATTAATAAATATATTTATTAACGAAGTATACTACTTTATAAAATATTATAACCGATAATAAAATTATAATAAATCTCCGCCGGCGAACGAGAAGAAGCTCGACTATTTCTTTTACTAAATTTCCTAGAAAATAATATTTTTTACTCTCTTCCGTAAAGAATTAATATAATTACTATATAAAGTTTTTAGATATAGGTGGCTTTATATCTAAAATAAACCGAGATTTAAAATACTTAATAAACGACCCTAAAGAACGAGAATTCGTCGAATATATAAGATACGGTATTAATATAATAAGAATTTAACTTATTTTAATCGCTACTTTAAAGGCGATAATACTTAATATTAATACTCGGGGTTCGATTAACCTTTATATTATAAATATAACTAGAGTTAAATTTACCTTTATTTTTATATTCGAGGAGTTATTATACTTTCTATTATCGCTAATAACTCTTTAGTTATTATTCGTAGGTCTAAATATACTCGAGGATTTTAAAAACGATATAGAAACCTAGAATCTATATATATTCTAATACTATACTATATATATTAAAATAAAACGGATAATTTCTATTACTACCTAAAGAGGTCTATATTACGTATATATCGATACCGAATTCTATAAGATACTAGATCTAGTAGTAACCTTCTATTTAGGATTTTCAATACATTAATAAATAGACTAGTATCTAATTATTAAATATCTTATATATACTCTATATTTAATACTCTTTACTACGATTATATATATTAAAATTTAAAGAGATATAGGAGTTTAAAAGAATTTAAAAACTAAATTTATAAAGAATATTAAAATAAATAAATAGAAGGGGATATCTCCTTTATTTATAATTTATAAAAATAAACCGAATAAGGTCGTCTATTAAAGTTATTAATAATATATCGTGAAATAAAGGTAATTAGAAATATAAAGGGTTATTATATAAAAGAAACGAGAATAAATTTATTAAAAAAGACTACTACCTAGTAAATTTTAATATAAAATTTAGAGTAGATATATAATATTTTATTAACGGATCTTAATAAACTTATTTTCGCGCCTAATATTATATAAAGTAATTAATTTAATTTTAGCGGTACTAGCGCCTAATATCGGATCTTATTAATTAAGAAATTTAAGAAATAACTAATTTAAAAAATTATAAAATAAGAGTTTAAATAGATTAATAAATAATTTTATAAATATTAAAATTACTTTCGAAGACTTATAATTTAAAGTCCCTTCGTAGTTTAATCCGAATATTTAGAGGTATAATAATAATCTAATATTTCCTCCTTAATAATTATATCGTTTATATTTTCTATTACTAGTTTAGTAACGTCCTTCTTTTCTTATTTATCTAACCCTACTATCTATTTTATTAAGATTACGAATCGCTCCTCGTATATAACCCGAATTATACTCCTCGTCCTTTATTTAAAAATCGCCGTATAAAATATAAAGTATAGTATTATATTAAAGACTTTAATACTATCTTATATCTTATTTTTAAAATCTTTTAGAAATATTAAATATAATAATTTAAAAACTATATCGCGCGCTTTTAATTTATTACCTTTAATTTCTCGTCTCTCTTCGCGATTATAGTCGCTTTAACTAGATTTTAAATCGCGGAAAATCTCGTTAATAAATTACCCGCCAAGAACGTTAACGCGGAGAAAATTATATATATCGTAAAGAATACGGTACTAGGAAAGGTCGGTAGAGAGGGAGTAGAAATATTAATAATAACTAGATTCGATCCCCTTAAAGACTATATCGAAGGGAGGAATAAAATCGTAAATAAACTTTATTAATTATAATTAAATATTAATTTAAAAGTCGACGAAGGATAATAAATATAGTATTTTAGATATATTAATATTATAGCGTATATCCCCATTTCTAATAATAGTATTTAGAGATAATATTATAGTTATTAATTACTAAAGCTATTAAATAGAAATATATTAATTCTATTAAACTTCGTTAACTTTTTAGAAACTTATTAACTTTAAATATATTAAATTAATATAATTTATAAATAAGTAGCTCTACCCCCTATATAACTCTTTTATAAATAATATTTATAAGAAAAAAGTATAAATTTGAACTATAATAAAATTTATAACTAAATAATTATATATTAAATAGTTCTTTATCGTTCTAGATATATACGAGTAATATATTCTAATAATAAATATAAGTTATATTTACGTAGAGCTCGTTATTATATTTAAATAAATATATTCTTCGTAGCCCCTATACGACTACTTTCCCCGTTATTAATAAGAATTTATACTTCAGCCTTTATAAAAACGCCTTCTTTTATAATATATAATCGTTTCTATCCTCTTTTATATTTTTAGTATTAGTTTTCGATTAAAAACTTCTTATTTTCGTTTATAAATAAAATAATACTATATATTACTAATTTATAGTCTTTGACGAGTTACTTTAAAGATTTTTCGTATAGAGACGGCGGGCTTTGCGTACGACGTTTTGAATATTACGTAATAAATTTAATTTAAAGTTATAATTAGGAGATATCGTACGGTATTTCAACGATCCAAGTTAATTAATTTTATAGACGTAACTACGGCGACGGCGTCTTAAATTGGGTATATATAAACGATAATATACAATCTAGCTAGTACGGTACGAGTCCTATAACTATAAATCTACTTTAAATATTCTTTAGATATAATACCTCCGCGCGAGTTTATTAATAAAGAGGTAGAAACTCTTATTTATTAATATAATTAATATTAAGACTTATAAACTATTCGACGCGTTATTTATATAATTATTTAAATACTAAAAAATAACTAACGTTAAACGGTTATAAAAGATAGGACGAATACACCAGTATATAAAGTATAATAATTAAATTATTAAAATAATATTAATTAAATTCCGGCGTAATATAACTTCTATAATTATCGAGAATTAATAACCTATATCGACCGATTATACGATCTTTTATATATTTATCGAATACGATTTTTAATTAGATTAAACCGATTTCGTTATTTATTTAACTATTTTCGTTTATAGTAATTAACTAATCGTATAATAAAAGGCCGTTTTCGTATCAAGTCGATTAATATATTACTATATCGAAAATCACGAGCGGCGGAATCGTCTCTCTATATATATTTACAGTTTCGATTACCGTAATTTATTCTCGATTCTCTAGTTATATTATTCTTAGTCTACCTACTCGATTTATTTTTATTACGACTTTTATTATTAAGATCACCCCTATTTGAAAACCCGTTTCGTCGAAATTATAAATATTATCTTCGTAGATTCCGTATTCCGCTTTCGTAGTTTATATATATTGAAATTAACCTCGAATTAACTCTAGATCTTTATATTTAGCTCGTTAATAATTATATTTACAATTATATTTCGATTTTAATATATTATTATAGTTAATAAAATTTCGTACCTAATTTTAATTAACGGATAATTAAGTTATTAATATTTTATATTAAACGACTAAAAGACTAGTTATCTACCGTACGATCGTAACTTTAGGTAATATACCGCGTCGATCTATTAATAGGATTTATTATACGAGGCTTTCTTCTTCGGTAAGGGTAAAGAGACGATTTCTAGCGATAGAATTTAATTTAGTTTATATACCGGTTAAATAACGAAGTAAAGTTTTATATAGGACGTCGTAGGCCTTTATAGTAGTCGTAGAGGTCCGAAATTAACTCTTTTAATAAATTTAAAAAACTAGATCAAGCCTACCCTCTTTATATAAAACTATTTACTATTATATTATTACTATAAGAGGTAGTTATAAAAAGAACACGACGCGTTTTAATAATTTTAGTAAAGGGGTTATATAGAGGGTAAAGTTATTTATTTATAAATTATATTACTTTATCGGAGTTAAATCTTTATATAATAGTACAAGTAGTAGAAAAGTATAAATATTTTAAATTATACCTTTACTATAAGTAAGATACGGAGAGTATAAATTAAATAATATAATTTATATAGTAGAGTTTAGTTTAGTTTAGTATTAACTATAGTTTTAAAAAATTAATAAAGTTAGTAAACGATTATATAAATAAAACTATAGAAGTTACGTTATAATATATAGGAATTATTATTTAGGACCGTACGGAGTTATTTCGTATTAACTAGAATTATTAATTACTTTAATAAAAGGTACCGACCCCCGTAGCGACTTTATATAAATTTATATACTATAATAATTATAAAGTTAATAACGATTTCCTAGTATAATAATAAGGCCTTAAGGCTCGGATAAGACCCGTTTATAAATATTAAAAGTAATAAGAACTCGATAGTAGAGTTATAATAAAGGAATTCTATTATATTATAAAAGGGGACTTTCTATAAATTAGGCGCGAAGGCGACGATACGAATATAGTTTTCTAAATAAAAAGGTCTATATTATTTAGGAGTAACTATAGAATATAACTTATATAAAACTATAGGAAATATCGATATATATATAGAGCCTGAATTATTTAAAGTTAAAATACTTATGATTTTTCTCGGTACGGTGAGTTTCTCGCTACCTAGGGAGGGACGTTACGTAAGATCTTTTAAATAATTAATGAGTCGGCGCTACTACAATTAACTATAAAACTTCTAGTAAATATTATTAATAATATAAATAACTTTTAGTATAAACTATAACTCGTAGTATAAATTACTTTTATTATATATTATAACTAATAGTATAAACTACGCCTCGTAGTATAAACTACTTTGGGTATACTCTACTACTAGTAGTATAGACTACGCCTTGTAGTATAGACTACTTTGGGTATATACTACTACTAATAATATAAACTACTTTGGGTATACGCTACGACTAGTAATATAGACTATTTTAAATATATACTATAGCCGCTATTTATAGTTTATATTAACTATCTCTCGTTTAATTATATAATGAAAACTTTTTATTCTCGAAGCTTATTATACGCCTTATCCTTTTATATTAATATTTATATTTTATTTCTAGTATTTACTTCTAACTACTTTATTTAAACTTCGTTCACGTAAGCGCTCTATAAAATAAGTACCGGAATTAGAGTAAAGTACTAGAGGTAGAGCGGGTACTAGTTCTAGAACTAGTAAATTTTTCTAATATAAATAAACTTTATCTAAGAATTTAGATTAAATATCGGATCTACTCTTTTAATTTATTTATATTATAGTCTATATATCTCTTCTATATATATAAAGTGTTAACTAAATAACTATACTTCGACTAGGTAATTTAAACCGTACGGTTTATAAAAAAAAGTACCGCGAGAAATTATCTAAATACCTCTATACGATCTAGTTATCTAGTAGAGAATATTAATTATTAATAAACTCTTAGAGTAACTAAACTCGGAATATTAATTAAATTAGTAAAAGTATAACTAATTATAAGCGCTAACGATTCGTATATTTAATAAATATTACTAGAGAAATAATACCTCTTTACGAAATATTTAAATAAATATTCGGTCGGGGTTTATAAAGAATTATATTAAAGAGTTAATATATTATTCGAGGCTATTCTAGTATTTTAGTTAAATAATAATATAAAGGGGAAACTACTCGAGTAAAGATAAAGAACTATCGTAAATATATTTACTATTACTTAGTAATAATTAATAGAATAATAGAATTTTTATAGTCTCGAGATTAGCTTTACTATAATAATCGAATAATTAAAATTAAATAAACTCGAACTAACCGCTAAGTTAAATAAGTTAAATAATTAAATAATAAAGGCGATAGAATTATAAACTCTAGCCGAAGAAGAAATAAATAAATTAAAATTAATAATATAAATAACTAAGATAGATAAATAAATATTATAGTAAAAAGTACAAAATCTAATAAGTATAATAAAGTACTTAAAATATATTATAATAAAATCTATTAATAAATTCCTCAATAAACTTAAACTTGACCTGAATCTTTTTATTAATAAATAAATATATCGGTTAGAGGGTTCTATGGGAATAATATAAAATAAATATTAAACCAGATAAAAGACTATATAAATTAACGTAGAGATTATATTAAAGATAATATTCTCGTTAATATATTAAAGTAGTCCTCCTCTAGCGCTTTATCTCTTCCGTTTAATACTCTCTAATATATCTCTTATTAATATATTTAAAAATATTAAATAACTTTATATTTATTAGTTTTCGGTCTAGATAAGGTTCTCCCTATAGTGTTTTAACTATTATTTAATCTTTGTATTTAAATTTACTTTTATTCCTAAGAGAAATTACCTAGGAGAATTTCTTAAATAAATAAATATAATTAAATCCCGTTCGATTTAAAGCCGGTTTATAATACTTAACTTTATTCCTAGGAGAATTCTCTAGGGGGCGGTCTTATATATAGTATTAAATCGAAATTAAATACTAGAATAAGAGTAGAGTACTAGAATAAAAGTAAGATATTAGAATTAAAATTATAATAATTTACTAGAACTAGGAGGTAGCGCCCAAACTACCTTTTTAAAATATAATCGATTCGTTCTTACTTCTATAACCTAATTTATAGTCTTTAATTTATAGAGGAAAATAAACCCTATTAAGATAACTATTAATAAAAATACTAGAAAGGGAGTAGTAATAACTAATCTAGATTAAATTAAAAATACTTTATTATTATAGGTATTTTATAGTTTAAGATATATCGCTAGAGAATAAATTTATCTAGAATATATCTAGTTCGTTTATAACGTGCGAGTAATTAAGTTAATAAGTTTTCGTATAATTAAATAAAGCCCCTAGAGACGAAGAGGGGACTAGAAACGAATAAAAGAATTAAAAATCTATTTTAAGAGGACTAAATATACCCGGGGGGGGGGGGGGATTAGAAATAGAGCCTAGGGCGCTAGAGTTGAATACTAGGGAGCTAGAATTAGATATTAAAAGATCTAACGAAATCGGAGTTAAAAGTATCTAGAAAAGAGTACGAGGTCTTAGAAATATATTAATATTCTATCGCCGTCTATTTACTCTATCTTATAAAAGGATAATTATAAATTAATTAAAATACTAAACCTTATTATAGAGATTATAACGATTTTAATTATAAAACTCGAAATACCTAGAAGTATCTCTTTACGTAACGACTTTAGAAAGGCTATAAAAACGTTTACTAGGTATATAATTAATTCAATCTTCGTAATATCTAAACTAATTACTTCAAATTTTCTTAATAATTCTAGTTACTCCGATATTACAATCCTCTTTAGGATAACGGGAATAGAATTTTTTATTTATCGAATAATTCTCGTATATCGAAGTCCTTATATTTATAACTCCTTAATAAGAGTCCTAGAGACCGAGGTACTTTAATTTAATTTTAATAATTATAGCGTATATTCGTATTAGAGGGTTTTCTATTATATATATAAAGAAAGGTATTCTATATAGTTTATAGAAATTTTTAATAATATAAATAAATCTTTCCGCTCAAACACTTCGTATAGAGTTAAGAGTATTTTATAAAAGATAAGTTAGAGTTATTAAAATATTTAACCGTAGCTCTAATTATATATTATATATAAATCGATTACTTAGAAATACTCGCTCTAAAACGGCTAAGATATTAACTATACTCCTAGTTAATTAACGAACTTATTTATTATATTTAAAATATATATACTATTAAAAATAATTATATAAGATAATTAGTAGTTATAGAGGTAGCGAAATTTTATTTATAAATTCTACTTCTCGCTAAAATTCTTTAGAAAGCCACTCGCGAGATTAGAGATTTTATAGTCGATTTAATAGAGATTTTAAGGAAAGTTTATTAATAATATAAAGACTAAACGAGCCTATAAACCGCTCGAGGTAATAATTCTCTTAAATTTCTAAAAGTAGTAGCGGTAGTATTACTACGATTAATACGAACGCTAAGGCCGAAGGGTATTTCTCGTATATAGTCGAATTTCTATTCTCTAGTTACCGCGCCGTTAAATTTCTTTATTTATTTACGAGAGTATAGGAAGTAGAGGACCTTTTCTTTATTAAATAAGAAAAATCGTATATTATTTTAAATAACTCTCTAACGTAATACTTCTATAATTATTTTATATTCGGGCTATAATCGTATAGCTTAGTAACGATTATATTTCTTTATAATAGTTACTACGGTTCTAGGTTTAACTATACTAACGCTAACTCCCTACTTTAATAATAACTCCTCGATTCTAGTAATATTTCTCTACTCTAAATTAAAAACTTAATACGTTAATAATATATTAGTTATATAAACCGCGACGTATATAACCTCGAATCATACTTTCGTTAAACGAAATTCTTATTAGGTTATTAATTATTAATATCTCTATATTTAAAGCGGAAGAGTTTAAAACGTTTACGATATTATATACCGAAGCTTCTATACCCGGGAGAGAGGATCGAATATATAATATTTAAAGTAAAAAGAATCAGTGGCTACTAGATAAATAAAAATCTTTACGTGACTTTTTATTATAGCGGCCCTATAGAATTTATTACGACTAATAGAATAAATTAAATATAATAATATAAAATGAAAAACATTATAATAATCTTTTATTATTAATAATTACTATATTAACTAGATAAAATAAGACCTTTAGAGATTTCGCTAGGAAAGAGATAAATCTAGGAGAAATATTCAAATAATAATATTATTACTAATTTTCCCGTTATACTAAATTTACGAAAAATCGATTACGATATAGCGATTTATATTACCGGTAGTTTCTAGAAATATCCTCCGTTACGTCTTTAAAATAAATATATCTCTCGTAGTAATAAAATTTAATATACGTTAATAATAAGTCCTAAATATAACGCCTTTCGGATATACGTAAATTTAAAATATATTAAACTCGGGCCGTAGAGGCGGGTTCTATATAAAGTCTTAATCGGAGTACTATTATAAATAAATTTACTAATTTATAAAAAACCTACGATCTCTCTAAACCACTAGTAGAATTACTTAATATAATTTAAATAAGAAATATTTAGGCGAATCTAGATTATATAATATTAAAAGATTCTAGCTTTCCCGTCCTTAAATCGTTAAAATACTCTAGGATTATATAAAAGTTTATAAACTTTAGGATTCTTTAGACAAGCGCTATATTATCTATAATAAAAATATATAAAAAGTATTTAAAACGGATAGAGTTCATATATCTATAATAAATAGAATATTTAATAACTATTTATTTATAAAGAGATAAATATAAACGCGGTTAATATTAATAATAATTTTACTACTTTAATACTAGTAGAGGACTATTTATATAAACTACTTTTAGTAGATTTATATATTTTAGTAATAATCTTTATAGGTAGATAAAAGCTAGATTAAATACTTATTTCTAATTTAATAAATCGATTTTGGAATTATTACGATACCGTTTCTATCTAGTAAATATAAAGTTCTCCTAGGTCTTAGAATCCTACTTCTTTTATAAATATATTTTCTTTAACTTCCGCCTAATATACTTCCTCCTCGGTTTTATTTATTAATTATAATTAGAGTAATTTATAAGTTATTTTTATCGGGGCTAGGGATATATAAACTATATTATACCTCGTTATATTATATAATATCCCTAGAAGTTATATTCGAGGGAGTATTCGAGTAAAAACTATTCCTATCTATTATTTATTTATATACTATATATTAATAGAAATACTATCTACGTAAATAAATCTCGTTAATACGATTAGAATATTTAGGGCTATTATTATTAGTATTAAAATACTACTCGTAAATAGAAATAAACCTATTATAACCTAGTTTCTATATAGTAATCTTCGATTTACTTTAAAGCCCTCTACTATTCCTCTTTTTCTTTTTCTATTATCTCTATTTATATTATCTTTAATAAAGGCGGCGTTATTCTTTTTATAAATATTATTCGAGTAATAATATTACTATTATATTAAGAGATACTAGTAACGGACTTATTTATATCGGCCTCCGATTTATTTATACTAGTAAATAACTCTATCCCCACGTCTCTATTTATAAAAGTCTTCGATAATCTTAGTTATTTAGTCTCTTTATCTATAGTATTAAATTTAACTTTAAGTTTATTTACTCTCCTATCGATAATCTCTACTATTATCTTTACTATATTTTCTATTATTTAATTATAATTAATAGAATAAATAGATATTTTCTAGTCCCGAAATTAGCTTCGTTATAATAATCGACTAATTAAAGTTAAATAAACTTAAGTTAATAATTAAATTAAATGAAATAATAGTTTACTAACTACTACCCGCACGCGACGGCTAGATTAACTAGAGTTAGTAATCTCTTTATCTAGCCTAGGTAATATAAATAACCGAGATAAATAAATAAATACTATAGTACGATATATAAAACCTAATAAATATAATAGAATTCTTAAGGAAAATAATATTAGAGTTTATAAATAAGTTCCTAAATAGGTTTAAATTTAATTTAAATTATTTATTAATCGTAGACTAGTTAGAAAATTCTACCGGGATAATATAAGATAATTATTTAATATATAGGAAAATAAATAAGAAGACGATAATAAAACTCTTTTAACGTAGAGTAAATATCTATATTAAAATAATAAGAGAGAGAATATAAATTAAAAACTCCTTTTAACTAGCCCGTTTTAGAAATACTCTATTTAAAGAATTATCCTAGGAATGAGTATTAAATAAATAGATACTAGTTTTCTTAAAAACTAGGCCGACCGAGCTCCTAAAAGGTTATACCTAGAATAGTATAAATCCTAGAGATCCTATTTTTAAAAAAGCCTAGTTTAGAGTTAAACTATAACTTTTAAAAGTCTAGGCCTAGGAGTATTAATTTAGGAGTATATAGGATAAAATATAACTCCCTCTAATTTAATATACTCTAAGCCTAGAGTTTATTTACGTAATTTACGACTGTGGATAATTCTTGGACCACGTTTACCCCGTTATTTTAAATTATAATATAGGAAATTATTTTATTCGTCTTACCTAATAGCTCCTAATAACGCTTAGAGCGGAAATTATAATTTTAAATTCTTTTAGAACCTCTCTACTTCCCCTAAATAAACCGTAGCGATAATATATCGAAAACTTTTTAGTTTTTTTCTCGCTCTCTCCTATATACTCCCCGCTTCCTTTATTATAATAATTAAGTATATAATAGATTTTTCTAGCGCCTCGTCTTTTCCGTCCTCTTTTTATAAACTCTTAATTATATAATTAATAGTAAAGGCGACGTTACGCTTAAAAATCTCTTTTATATTTATCGATATCTCGCGGAGGCGATAGTTTCGGATACCCCCGTTTTTACTAAATAGGGTACCGATAAAGACTTCGAGCTCGCTAATAAGATACACGGGGTTAATATTATATTAATAGATAATATTAAGAAATTACGTTTCGTAGTTAGGATATAGTTAGTTTATTTTCGACTAAACGATTTAGAAAGAAACGAGGAGAGGAGAAAATAAAAAAATATTTATATTTCTTTAATCTTATACGCCTATTTATAATAATAATCTTATTATATAAAGCGCGTCTAGCTCCGAACGTAAACTTATAATTAATAAATTAAAGTCTAGTCGAAATTATCGGTGGCTTCTAACTCTCGGGCTCGTCTTTATAATTTAATAAAAAAGTTCTTTTTATCGATAGCGCGATAAAGTTTATCTAGAACTTTTTCGCTTTCGGAGTAGCGATAACTTTTAATATCTAAATCGAGAGTATTTATAAAGTCTTCGTCTTCTTCGGTAAAATTATATAACGACTTCTCTTCGAGGACCTAAATATCTTTCTCGACGATTACTCGAGGACTAGGAGTTATAAAGTTAAGTCGGTAATAATCGTATTTTAAATACTTTTTTATATCGATTTATAAACGTCGTTAACGATTATTTTATTAAAATAAATATAATATATACTAGGATCCTAGTTTTAGAAAAGTTTATTATAGTTAAATATATTTTAATTAAAGTAATATAATTAGGGTATCGGGTTCCTCTATCGCTATAATTTATTAATTATATATAAATAATAGTAATCCTCCTTAGTTAATCGTTCTCTATAAAGTTGATAAAGAAATTAATTATATTCTTTCTCGTAACTAGCCTACCGATATCCTTTAAAGTAACTCTCGGATAATTTATTAACTCGATAACGCGTAGAGATAATAGACGGGGATTATAAATTATATTATAAATATCCCTATTAAGATTACTATTATTTAATTAACTTAAGAGATCTCGCTATCTATATTAACTAAAAACGATATAGTTATATAGAGTATTAAATAGAGATTCACCGGGAACGTCGATTATATTAATAATTTATATATCTCCTAGATATAATACCGGCGCCCGAGTAATTATAACTTTATTAATAATAATCTCTTTATTAATATAATAATAGATTTTACTCTCGGTAAAAGTATCTATCTCGTTTATAATATTATAAAATATAATACTTTACTCTATAAAGATATAAGAACGATATTTTAACTCCCGAAATTATAATAATATTATTAACTCGATTATTCCTTAAAGAAAAGAGTTCTTTAAGAATTTAAATTCTATATAATAAAGTTTCCGAATAAATTAAAGTATTTAAATAGTTTTATTAACGAGTTCGCGCTCTAAAAAACTTACGATATTAATTATAGAAAACGTAGTACGACGAAGCCGCTCTATAGTAGTATTTTATAATTTTATAAATATATTAAAATCTACCTCTAGGTCTTCTATAATTTTAATATATTAATAATTAAAATATATCGGAAATAGTCGGGAGGCCGATTTATAGATCTCGATATCCGACGCGTTCGAGCCCGTAAACTTAATTATAGATCGGCGAAATAATAAGGCCTCGTTTTTAAATTTTATATCGAGAGAGATTATCCCCTTAACTCCTACGCGACGGAAAGTTAATATTAAATCCTATATTATTATTTTTTAAAAAAAAGGAATTAGGCCGCTTCCTCGGAGGCGATAAATAAATTATACTCGATTATAATAAATTTAATAATTATTTTAAAAATATAGATATAGTTACGTATTTATAAATTTAATTTAATATAATATTAGTTTCGATTTCTTTATAAGAGTATATTCTTTTTAAAATATAACTAGAGTCTCCGCCGAGATTATTTTTATATTATTAGAAAAAACTCTTTTATTTCTCTCGATATTTAAAATCTCGTCGATAATCGCTAAAGATATTTTTACGGCTCCGTCGGTATTAGAAAAAACTTGGCCGATTCTCGTAGTATATTTTACTAGAGATCGAATTATAGAGAAATTATTAAATTTAATAATAATAACTATTATATTTAATAATATACCGTTATATTTAAAAGGAGTTATAAACTAGTAAATTTAGTTTTATAATAACGAATATAAAAAGTTAAAGAACGCGAAGTAATAACCTATTATAGAAATAACTCCGTTAAGGACGTTTTTGAACCTTGAATAAAAAATCTCCTCGAGGGATACGAAACGGTCGAAGATTATCTACTCTCCGTCTTTATCCGAGAAAATAACACGGATAAAATAATCTATATAGTCGGAATACGTTTATAATACTCGATTTTTTATCTCCGGTTCTAGTCCTTCGAGATAGACACCGGCCGGCGATATTAATACCTTATAAATAAAACCGATATATAGGTATTACTTCGTAACGCTGAAGTTATAAGATAACTTTTATATATTAGTCTTCTCGTTTTCTTTAAGGAGCTTCCCTATACGTTCTATAGTAAATACTTCGCCGTCGATATCGGGGCCCGTAAATGAGAGTTATCTAGATAGTTTTCGAAGAGCCTTAGTAACTATGAAGCCGCCCGAACGATAGAAAATCTATAAGATACGGGGTAGTAGCTCGAGTACCCGAGCTAGAGTTAGATAACCGTTCTAAGTAAGTCTCTGTACCTGAAACTAGAGACCGAAAGTAAACGAGTTATATCGATTATATAGGGCCGAGATAAGTAGATCTATTTCCGTCGCGTACAACGACCTAGGCGTAACGACAGAAGTAGGCCACAGGATACTTGGCGGCATCTCCTAGCCTTTTCGAAGTAGTAGGCCAATGGGACGGAACTTTCCTGCGACGTACGTGGTATAGGGGCTGAGGATGAGAGAATTAGAGCAAGTCTTTCTCCTTCAACGACGGCTAGCACACCTCTCACCATCAGAACCCCGGACGACACTGGAAGGACCATCAACTCGCCTTCATAAAAACCAAGCAGGGTTAATACGATAGGCGGGCGTATACCGGCTGCTGCGCAAGAAATTACCTTTATCGGGCGAATCGTATAGTGCCTATCGGAGAGCAGATCGAATCAACCAAAAAACGAGCTGAGCTGTTGCGGTCGAAAACAAGGAGATTCGGCGAGGAGAAGATACGGGAGAACTTCCACGGAGGTAAAGCTCGTTGATTGCAACGATCAGCTGTACTTAGACGGTTAATGCTCTAGTCAAAATCGAGTTCGAGAGGCCCTTGCATACAAAGCAAAATCGGATTCTTGGAGGTTAGGACTACACAGTGCGGGCCACGGTTGGGCAAGAAGACTGCATACATGTCACATGAGGCCATTAGCATAGAACAATGGAAGTGAGCATGAGATCGTTGGTGAGCTTGAGATCTGAATCCCGATAAGAGCCCGTCTACCTTCGTTCGCATTATTGTTCAAGGCTCGAGCGCTCCAAATAATTCGCAGCAGTCTATATCTCCCTGCTTTCTACTTTGAACCATGGATCAATGATTTCAACAAGGCCTCAACGTCCGCCTCCGTCTTGCCCTTTACTCCCAGGAGCTCGTTATCGGTTTTAATGAACCGACCACCGTACTCCGGTGGCCCAAAGATGACTCGGAACAGGAAGCCCATCATCACCGGCGGAGTAATTTCACCTTTGGCCAGGCTCTCATAAGAAGAGTTTTCAAGCTCTGCTGTATCGATAAGAATAGGCTCCTCCCATGTCTTTCCGGGGTCGACCTTCTTCGCGATCTCCAAGAGCTGGTTCTGCGAGATGTCGATATCCTTGACGTAGACGAATCGGTTCTTGGTCTCCTCGGGGTGACTGAGGACACCGACGACAGCCTGTCCGATCGAATCCAGCGTGGTGGCGCTGAACACGTTCTTGCCGCTGTCGAAGAGCTTGGGCTTGTTCTCCTTCCAGTTGAGTAGGAAATTCTTCTGAAGACCCCAGTCCAGAAAGGCATTATTGCAAACTAGGGTATACGTAAAATCGGGCTTGGCGGCAGCGGCCTCGCGGAGTGCCTTGTGCGTGGCAGTCTTGAATTTGAACACGGGCAGAACGCCGGTCTTAGGGTTGGCAATGTCACTGCCAAAGTCGGACGGAATAAAGCGCTTCACGTTTGCAGCTACAGCGGCTTCGACGAGGACGCTCTGCCCAGGCAGTCCTGTTGTTCCAACGGTCGAGACTACGGCATCCTGGCCTTCGAAGGCAGCAGTGACAGAGTCTACCGATGAGAGATCGGCTGTCCGGGCTGTTACCAAGTCTGGAAAGCTTGCGGAAGATGATGGGCGCTTGACGACGGTGACGTTGAATTTTCCAGACTTGACGAGTGCATTGAGCACTGGCCCTCCGAGAGATCCAGATGCCTGTGGATATTGGATCAGTGTTATCGTTCTTCACTACAGAGACACTACTCGGGACGGCCACCTACCCCGACAATTACGACGTTCCTGATTGCAGCCATTGGCGACGGGTTTGTTTCTAGGGAGGAGCAGAATTACTTGGGGAGGAAGTTGTCTAAACTGGGGAAATAAAGTGGTGTTGTTTTGAGCTGACAGGAGGTATTTAAGTAGAAAGGAGTTCACTTTATATCGGGAGTAATCCCTTCAGCTGAGTAATACTTTCATATACTAGATATTATGTAAACTCTAATACTGACTGAGAGCCGGAGGGTTCACGGAGGGTCCGGCCTAGAATAAGGAGCGAGGATATTACTATAGCTTGCTTTACCTCCGCCCCGAACCCGAATTTCAAATCACTATTACGGCGTGTTGATTTCTAATCCCCCAATTACTCGACGTGATTTGAAATCCATTTTGCACTGGTCGTTCTTTTAGGATTCTATAGCGTAAAACGACCTCTACTAACTTAAGCCCGCGGAGAAAATATCTACAATCGATTATAAAGTCGTTGGCGGCGAAGCTAGTAGAACTAGGCCGTAGAGCTCCGTCGATCTTTTATTAAAAATAAGTATATAGGAGCTAGACGATATACGAACCTCTAAATACACTATTCTTATATTAAACCGTAAAGTAGAGTATATTAATATCTTAATTAAGAAATAATAAAGTTTAAATCTATTATATATATAGTATTTAGGCCCTCCCTCTACTCTTATAACTATAGACCTCGCTAGCGTATATTTCGCCGCCTTTATAATATTTAATAAACGGGCCTAGAAACTCTTTAAAAAGATCTCCGAGTAATAGATTTTTAATTAATAAACTCTTAAATAGAGTTTTTATTTAAATTCTAATATTTCTATTACTCTAGAGTATATAGTCCCTCGGAAGCGTCGCTTAAATACTATATTTAAAGATAGTACTTTTACTCTAGAGCCTATTCTAGTATTTATTATAATATTAAATAAAAGTTTTATTAGTTATATTATTATATATTTAGGTATTTTTATAAATATTTAAAACCTAATTAATTACTACCTCTATTTCGTTAGTGTATATTAATAAAACTTTTTCTTAATATTATAATATAATACCCTCTTTTAAATTAAATATAAGTTTTTTTTTAAAATTAAAAATACCCTCTTTAAAGATTAAAAGACTAAAAGCGCCTAATATACCTCTCTCGTCTATATCTAGATATAAAGATTTCTAGTCTTTTTTCGTATAAATTATAAGAATTAAAGTATCCGCTCCTACTAGTATATTTAATTATATAAATATACTCTTTACTCTCTCTAAAATCTTTATCTCTTCTATATTACGACCCTAAATTATATTAATTTTATATCGGGTAATATATACTTAAACTATAAATTAATTCTTAATAAAAGAGGAGTATTAAGGATTAGAGGGTTAATAATAAATAAATTATAATTAATATTTAAGTAAATATATTATATTAAATATAAAGAAGATTTATTTAGTTATTTAACGAGCGTAGTTATATATCTAAAAGTACTCGCGTTACTCGCGTATCTCGTTTATATTTTAGGTAAATAGGGCGAGATATATTTATTACTTATATTAAAACTTTATAATATATATAAAATATTATATAATTTTTCGTTTTAGTTTTCTTTATAACTTAGTTTCCGTTAAATTAATATAGTTCCAATATTCTACCGATTAATTATAGCGTCGATAGGAGAAGAGTATAGTAGGAAAGAAAAAGTAATATAAAAGAAAATACGTAAACGTATATTTCGGACTCTTAATATTCTAAACTCGATACTCGTCGCTATAAACTTATTAATAAGGTTTTTAATAATTTTTTTATTAATATTAAAAACGAGTTTAATAAATTATAGTAGGCCTAGGAGAGTTCTTTTATAAAGTTTAATATATTTTTAATCCCTTTAAATCGATTTAAATTAATTTTATTATTTATTATTAATCCTAGGAGAGACTTCTTAGAAGAAAATTTATAAAATAATTAAAATAAATAATTACGTCGAATCTAGGCGATCGTAGGAAATTTAGTAAAATAATAGAGTAAAGACTAGAAATATATCTTTAGAGGACTAGAAATATATCTTTAAAGACTAGAAACGGAGCGGGGTAACGAACGTTAAAGCGTATTTTAAAAATATACTAAAAACGTAGTTTATAGAGACTAGAAATAGAGCGGGAGAAAACGAGAATTAAAATATAAATTCCGCCGTCAATATAAATTATATGAAATAACTAATAGGATTTTATATAAAGACGTCGCGCTAATATAAATTATATTAATATAATTATATAAATTCGAATACGACTAGTTAAGAGGCTGAAAAGCGATAGAATTTTATAAATAGACGAAATAAAGACTAAAACTCTAGAAGATACTACCGAAAATAATAAATATACGTACGATAGGGGAAGATATCTACTCTACTAATACTAGAGATATAAGAAAGAGGATTAAAAATCTACTCGTTATAGCGGCGAGGGTCAAGTTTATCGAATATATTAATATATATAGACGACGCCGGCGTCTCTATAGTATCCGTAATCTCGTCTATAATAAAAGTATTAAATAGAGACGACTAGTTCGAGCTAATCGAAGGAGGTATTAATATTCTAGTATTATATTAACTATATAACTTCGTTATCTTATCTATAAACTTATATATAAATTAGAGTTATAGGGCGGGCTTTATATTTAAATCGCGATTCTTTATTTATTTAAACCTCTTTCTTCGAGCCGGTATAATTTCTATTTTATTTCTAAATCTACGCCTTTTAGCCCCTTTAATAAACTCGATATAATAAATATTCTTAAAGTAGAATTTTATCTCTAGTATAAATAAAAAGACGTCGACGTATTTTCGTCTCGGATATATATATTTAATTACTTTATAACTATCTAGTATCTCGATATATCTATTAATATATATTTTCTATTTTTCTCGGTCGAGGAATTACTATATCCGTATAGGAGTTAGAAGTACTATATTTCCTAGATAAAAGAGATAATATCTAGGGTAGGCGAGAGTTTAACTATAAACGAAAAAGTTATATTAAATAGGAAGTATTTCCGGCCTCCTTAAATAAATTTTATAATAATTATTCTATATATCTTTACCGATAATTTATTTATTATAGTCGAAGTATAGCTCGGTAAAGCCGTAGCTAGTTACGAGTTTTTTTTTATAATAATTATATATATACCTCTATCTCTCGGCGGCCGGTTTATTATAGGAAAGAGTCTCGTTAACTATTTAATATATATATAGAGAATATAAAGAGTAAAGAGATTATAAATTTATCTAACTTTAATTTATAATTTATTATTAAATAAATATATTTTTCGGGCTTTAAATCTAGGCGGAAGAGAACCTCGACCTCTTATTAATAAAGCGCGATTATATCGCGGAGGATAAAACGACTCTTATTACTCTAGATAAAAGCGACGAGGAAAAGATTCGATACTAGTCGGTCGCGTTCGGATATAAAATAACGAATATAGTAAAACTAGTTATAATAGTATTTTATTAACTCGGCGTCGTTAAGGTTAACTAGAAATTTATTTAATTAAAACTCTTAATATTTATTAAACTCTTCCGCTACGAGTTTTCGTTTATTTATTATTAATATCTATCGATATTTTTTTATAACTAGGTCCGTCTTTATTTTTAGAGTTAAAGTATTAATTTTAATTTCGATAATAACGAACCTAGAAGTATTCTCTAACTCGTATTATTTCCTAACTAGTAATATTTATTATAATTTTAAATTACGATATAGAGTTAGCCCGCGGAAGTAATTATTTATAATATTATATAATTTTCTATCGAAATAACCCCTTTAAAGATCGGTCCCGGTATTATTAAATATATAGGAATCGTAATAAATATATTTATTCTAGTATTTATTATATTTTATTCTTTAAGTCGCCGAATAGAGTTTATTTACTATTTATATTAATTTAAGAAATCGGGTTAAGAGAGAAAATAATAGAATTTTATTAACGAGGTATAAACCCTCTACCCTAAAATTATAAATAGTAGAGGGTTATAAATATTTAATATATACTCCTAGCTCCTTTAAATACTTATTAAAGATATCGGCTTTTTCTATCTCGCCGGTAAAGACGATATAGAAAAAGGGTTTACCGAGTATATTTTTATTTTATTAGAGATAATATATTTCGTTCTCCGGCGGTTCGATCTCTAGTAATTCCTTTATAGTATTATAATCCCTAAATATATTATTCGTAATAATTCTAGCTAGTATTATAAATACTAGATTATAAAAAAGTAGTTGTAGTTTTAGACTCTCGTATACGGAATATTCTAACTTATTTATTAATTTAATTATTAGAAAAAATATAGTAATATAGAAACTTTAGATACTATAAAAGCGAATCTTTTCTCTAGTATTAATATTATATTCTTTATATCTCGTATAATTTAAATAGCGAATTCGGCTCTTTTATATTTATTCTAAAAGACTTTAAAAATTATATCCTATATAAAGAATTCTTAATTAGTTTTATTTTTATTTGAATTCGTTTTAATTTACGGAGAATATTTATATAATAATAAAGACCGCGACCGGAACCGGTATAGTAAATAGATTCGATATATTTATTTATTTTAGCCGAAGTAAATATATAGAGCTAGATCTTCGCCTATATATTTATACGGATCCGCGGTTTATTATAAATCTACTAGTCTTTCTCTTAAAGCTATATTCTTAAATAAATAAAATAATTAATTATATTATAACTTTCAATCCTCTTTCTATAAATAAGATTAAATTCTATTCGTAGAGATTCTTTAATAAATTATAAACTAGTTAACTTTAATATTTAAAATATAAATTACGGAAGTTATAGAGTATTAACGTTTATAACGGACTACGTTATTTCGGGAGGTATAAGGGAAGAATACCTCCGTTAACTAACTATAAAATCTTTCTAGTATTATAGAACGGACTTCTCGTCCGCCTTTAAATCGCTATAGGAGTTATTAATATTATATATTATTATTCTTATAAAATCCTTTAAGGTCTCTAAATCGTACGGGTTAATACTAAAGTAGTTTTATATATATTTATTTAATAAATATTAGTTTCTTTTAAAACGCGCTAGGGTTTAGGGTAGTAGATCTACCTATTTTATAATCTTAATATCTATACGTAGTTTTTCTCGATCTTCGGTTCGATATATTTCTTAATTATAGTATTATTAACGATCGTTTTATTAATATTAGAACTCTTTTTACGAGCTCGTTAGAAGAAATCCTCTAGAGATTTCTTCTTCGGTATTACCGATAATAAATAAAATAGTCTCGACGAGGCGAAGAGTATAAATACGAGATTATAAAAGGAAGAGAAATATAAAGAGAGAATATTTAAATATTATAAAGTAATAATTTACGGGGAGTAAAAAAGGCGTATTATAAAATAATTAATATAATAACTAAAGTACGGTAAATAGGTAGAAAGAAAGAAATAAAAAAAACGAGAGTAATAAACTAGACTTTATATAAAAAAATCGGGGGGAGAATATAGCGTAGGCTTTATATCTAGTTTTATATTTTAAGGAGTTAACTCTAGCCCTCTTTATCCTATTAAAATTCGTTGTCTAAAGTTAACGAATTCGAGTTAATAGGATATATTAAAAGTTACGAGAATAGGACGTTTAAAGAGTAGGAGAGAGTAGTACCTAAATAGTAAATAAATAAAAGTAAATTAGAGTAAATCGAGGGTAACGCGACGGTACGTAGTAAATAAATAGAGCGGCGGGAGTTAATTAACCCGAGTCGATAAATAATAATATTCTCGTAGGTTATTAAAGAGTCGGATTAGTTATTAACTTTATAAAGTTTATATATTAATAGAATTATATTTAGCTAGAAATATTATCTATAATTTAAATAAAAGTCTCTTCTTTTTATTATATTTCTAAGTCTTTTAAATAGAGGTTGAACTAGGATATACTATTTATTAATAATAATAGAATAGGAAACCGAAACTATCGTAAAAAATATATATATTTTAAAGGATTAAGGCCTATACCTCGTATCGTTAGAAAGAATTAATAGAGTAATAATAATAATAACGGGGACTCGAAGGATAAAGGATTTACTAAGCGACTCGAAGGACTAAATATTAATAATTAATTATTTCTATTTCCTTTTATCGGTTATCGTTTATTCTCGTATTTATTATTTATTATATATCGTTAAATTTCGTATATTTCTTCTTAAAAAGTACTATAGTAAACCGAGTTAAATTATTAGAGAAGTTATTAGGGAAATTATTAAAGAAACTAGAGCCTAACTCTTTATTCCCTTTTAAATATAGAAAAATTTAATTATTTATTATAAACTCTCTCGAAGTATTCTCGGAAAATATATTTTCTATAGATATTTTATAATTAGTAAGCTTCGAACCTCCCCTAGTTACTATAAAAGCTTTAAATAATATTATAATAATAGGACCTAATTTATTAAAATTTATTACGATATTTAAATTTACTACGATAGTACCTAAACCCTCTTTATTAAATTTACCGAGGTTAATTTTATTATCGAGACCGACGTTACTATCTACGATAAGTTAAATAAAGATTCGAAATTTTAAAAGTCTATATAATAGTAAAAAGAACCTAAACGAGTTCTTTAAAAATATTAATTAAATATATAAATAGGACTATAAAGTTAAAGAGCCTAAGTCTACCGGGGATATAAAAATAAATAATAATACTATCGAAACCTATTAAGATAAAACGTAATATATCCTCTTTTAATAATATATTACGGATATTATATAAGATTAATATAATAATCTCGATACCGAGATTAAAAATAACTAGACCCGTATTAAGGATCTTTTCCTATTAGTATTCGAGGTTACTATTAAGGATTTATAAATTAAAAAGTTCGAGCTCCGAGTTAAACTATATAACCTAGAATAACTAAATATTAAGAATATAATTAAATATTTAAAGAAAGTAGGCGAGTTAATTATAAAGTTATTTATTAATAATATTAACGTAGGTATAATTATATTTAAAAGTATAAACGATATAATAAAGTAAGAGAAAGTCTTATTCGAGTATAATAAAGACCGTAATTATTTATTCGCTACTATATAACGCCTTATTAAAGTAGTATATAGCGAAGTCGGGAAGTTAACCCTATTTAATTTAAAATATAAGAATTCGATAAAGATAATATTATTTAACGAATTAATATTAATATCCTTATTTATTAATAAAGAGTTATTATATTAAGTTTTAATTAATATATAGTAAACCTTCCCTACCCTCCTATATAACTTTAAAAATATTAATATAAATATTAAAACTTAAGAATTACGGCCGCCGAATTAATTATAAAGATAAAAATACTTTAAAAAACTCACTTAAAGTTATTTTAAAAATATAAGTTTAATAAAGTATTTTAAATATAACTAGTTCGGCTACTATTTAAACCGGTACCCGGATTTATTATTAAAGATTATAGTAAACGTTTTCTTTTATAATTATAACTACGACTAAAGTTATAGTTATAAAGAGGAGGAAGACGACGAGTTATAGAAATAGTATTAACATCGGTAAAGCGGGAGACTGTACGAGAAGAGTCGAGGTACTAAATACGTATTTTACCGGCTTTAGGCGGAAAAATAACGAAAAGATAATATTTAAAAAAAAAAAAAAAAAAAAAAATTTTTTAATAAAAAACCTAAAAATAGTAACTTCGGATTTAAGATTTTAAATCCGTGATTTTCTACTAGCGCCGAGTAGCTCGCTAAGGCTATATAGAGTGTTATAACTATACTAATTTAATTTAGATTTTAAATTACGTTAATTTATAAAAATTATATACGCGTGTAATACCCCCTAAACTAGCGCGGTATTATAGACTATATAATTCACTTATAATTATATATATTTAATTATCTACTAGTACTACTTAGATTAGTTTATTCCTATTTATTCCTATTTATTTAAAATAAATCGAGGTATTAAATACGTATTTAGATACTTTAAACGAAAGTAGGTATTAAATCGATCTCTAGAGTTAGTATATAAACTAAATAAATCTAAGCGCCTTTTCCGCCTTTTTTAATAGAATATAAATTTACTACTTTACCGATAAAAGAAGTTAACCTCCTATATTAATATAATACCTTATTCCGAATAATAGCGCGAATATTATAATAGTTATAAAAATAGTACCGGAGGGTACTAGTTTACAGAAATAGATTCTATAATACTCTACTATTATTAAAAAGATAGTATTAAAGAAGGGATTTTTAAATTAAAACTCTCTTTCTTTACCCTAGAATATCCTAGATTAAATAAAGATTTATAATAATTAGAATTAAACCGGAAACCTTTTAAATATCGACGATATAAAAGAAGATTTAAAAGAATCTTTAATAATATTTAATTTAAGTTTATAATATTAACTTTTATAATAAATTTAAGAGAATCGAGGACTATTTTAAATTAAAATAATAAAAACGGGTAAGATTTAGGAGTTAATAATTATAAAAGAGTTAAAACTAGTCGACCCTATCCGAGGAATAATAAACCGATAACGATTTAATATTACCTAGATTATAAATCTTCTAATATAGTTTAATTTTAGATTATTATTAAACTATTTAAACTAAATAATTAAAGAGCTCGTATATAATATATAATAAATTATACTATATTATTAAATATAAAAAATTATAAAAGTAGGCCCGTTAACTATAGGAGTAGAACTAAATAAAACTATTATAATAATCTCGGTAATAATATCTCTATTAATTACTATTTAAATTTATAAAGATAATAAGTAAACTAGGCCCGTAATAATTATATTTTAAATATACTCGCTAAAAATATTAAAAACTTTATTTAATAGGGGTTTTTTAATAGAGTTAATTAATTAAAAGAAAATTAACTTTATAAATCTACGACCCGAGATATATACCGACGGATTCCTTAGGGTTAGTCTTACTATAGATAAATTAAATACTTTTACTAACTATATTTTATTATTAATAAATATCGAAGGTATCGAGGTAGTTATTAAGGTATAAATTATATAAATTAAAATTTAATATTTACTACTTAGTTTTATATAAATATAAAGAGTATATTATAATCTTTATTATAGTCTAGGGAAAGTTATAATTACCGGAGATAATTTAAAAGAGAGGGAAATTCTAGTATAATTAATTATTATAAAAGTAGGCCTATTTATATTAGAGTTTAAAAATAAAGAGTATAATAACGCGGACTATATTTATTAATAATTATTAAATAAATAAGAAAATATTATACCCTAACTTTCTTTCTAAGGGGGAGTTAAGGCTCGACTAACTTTAATATTATACTAATAAATTAATTCATAATAATAATTATAATTTAACTACCTAGAATAATAAATATCTATTTAGCCGTCGTAGTACTCGTATATTATAGAATATATCGGACTCTCTTTATCGATTTTAAGCCCGCGGTTTTAATAACTTCGGTTATAAAAGTCGTAATACTAGCGCTAAAATATTTATTTAAGAAAAGTAATAACTTTCTAATATAATATAAATTTATATAACGGCCGCTTAGTTTAGAGTTAATAGATATTATCGAAATATAATTCTAAAAAAGTAGTATTATTATTAATTCGATTATAAATACCCCCGAGAAAGTTATTATAAATAAATAAATATTTTATATTTAGAGAGAGTATTTTATAAAATCCGTTAAAGATATTTAATCTATTAATTTAATCGAGTACTCTATCGAATTAAAAATATATATTAAATTAATTAAAACTAGTCTTCCCCGTTATATTTTAATAGAGTAAGAATTTATTAACCGAATCTTCCCTAAATTAGAAGACGTAGGTATAATTATACGGAGGAGTAGTTTTTAAAATTATTAGATTAAATTTCCTCTAAAGAAAAAAGATTCGTTTTTATTTTAAATTATATATAATTTTATCCCCGTTAATTTATTTATAATTAAATCTAGCTACCCTATATATTACCTAGAAGAAATAATCGATATTTTAATTAAACCGTTATTCTGGGCTTTCTTTATTTCCGATATATTAAATAATTATTAAGCGATTTTAATAAAGATCGAGGATATTAATAAAATAGGATTTATTATATTAAATAATTAATAGATATATCTAAGAATAAAATAAAAACTAAAAAATAGTCTTTATATATATATTTAATTTATTAATCTAGTATTTAGACCTTTACTAGTAAACGACGAAGGGGTAAAATATATATTAACCTTTATTAAAAACTATAACGATTATATATTCTAAATATTTATAAATAATTATACCGTAGTAGTTATAAGATTCGATATTTTATTTAAGTTCTTATATAAGGATTATTTTCCCTAAATCGTATTTAGCCCTATTTATTTATTAAAGTATAAAACTTTCGTATTTATAAATAACTTTAAATTACTAGAATTTTAAGGGAGTATTATAGGTTTATAACCTTTTATTAAATATTATAAAAAGATTTAAATATAGTTTATACTAGTTAACCGAGCGGAATTAAATATTTTTCTCTAGTTTATACCCTTCCTAAAAATCTTTATCTCTAGACGAGTAGTATATATTTTATAAATAAAAAAGGCCTACCTCGAGTTTATACTAATAAAGCTAAAAGTTAAAAAAGTATATAATAATAAGGTCGAAGCTTACGACGAGGATTTTACGAAAATATTAATTCATAAACCTAGGTCTAAGAAACTAATAGTTTAACGTAAATATATCGAGAAAGATATATTTAACTAGGGAAATTCTTAATAAGAGTTCTTTAATATAATTAAAGAAATAATTATATTCAACGTTATAATAGGAGTAGATCCGGATTTATAATTCTATTTAGTAGTTAATACTAACTAGGAAGCCGTTAGCGGGTATTTTTTCTAATTATAAAATTAACCGGCCGGTATAAAAACTTCCCCGAAATTCCTACCTAATAAATAAATTATTATATTTTTATTCTTTAGACTTAATGATACGGAATCTCGGTATATTAATTCGGAAAGAGAATATCTAGTTATTATTAAATACCTAGTTAAAATTAAGTAACTCGTTATCGAGTCTAAATATCTAGTTAAAATCTATAGTAATTATAATATATTAATACTAATTTTTACTAAAGGCTAGACGGAGAAAAATAGAATATTAAATTAAATAAACTAGTTAAGAGAATATAACTTCTAATTAATTTATAAACTTTCGCGAGATTAGTATATTAAGATTACCGACGGTCTTAACTAAATATTAACTCGATTAACGTTTATTAATAGAGTATAAAATCAAGACTATATAATTATAATAACCCTATAACTAGTCGATCTTAAATAGTACTCTAGGTTAAAGTTAATTCGTGAATAAATAAAGAATCGAATAAAGAGGTATATAATTTCGCTAATATATTACTAACTTATTAATTATATATAGAATAAGAAAGTAGTAATAAATTAAATAAAACTATTAAAGAATTAATAGAGATTTTTACGGGAAGTAATAAAATATTATAAACTACTAAAGCCCTACGAATCCTAGATCCTCCGTTACTACGAGAGTATTAGCGCCGAAAGTATTTATTTTATAAAAGCGGAAGTACCTAGATTTTTATATATAGTATATAAGGATTATAGATATTACGCGGTAATTTTAATATTAGATTTCTTTATAAGAAGGGCCTATTAACTTATAAGAGTTAAAAATATATATATATAAATATAGAATTACTACTCCTATTAATTAAGGACGAAGAAATTAATTAAAATTAATATTTAAATAATATAATACTTCGCTCTATTATTTATATTGAAGATGGATTAAATCGGCCCGATAAATTCTCCGTATTTAATTACGGGTATAATATATATCTTATTAATAATAAATTATTTTACGCGATTCGCCTAGGTAAAATTATATATTATATATTAAATATATAATTATTAAAATTATTAATATATTCGAGAATTATATTTCCTTAGTCTTCGGATAATTAAAGAGTATATATTTAAATAACGGATCCTATTTCGTTAATAACGATATAAGAAATATATTTATATAGTATAAAATAAGTTATTTTATAGGCCCTATTAATTATCTTTCTTCGATAAAATTACTAGAGAGGGGAGTCTAGGAAATAATAATCTTTATAAATAAAAAATATATTAATAAATAGATAAACGTAGAATAATTATTTACTATATAAGAAGGAGTATTAGAGATAAATATTAAAGAAGTAAAAATTTATAACTACTCGCTAAATTAATTAATACTAGGATTTAAATTTTAATTATATTATTTCGATATTAATTTAATATCTCTCCCCGCGTTTAATAAAGTTAAAGAAGACTTATTATAATATTAATATTAAATCTTCACCGCTTTACGAGAGGAGAATAAACTTTTATCTACCGAGGTAATCTTATATATATATTATAAATATAGGAAGAATTTATATAAATAACGAATCCTAATATTAAGAGATCTAGTTCTTATTTAAAATTATATTAAAACGAAGAAATATAGAAAGAAACTAGAATAGAAATAATTAGAATTAAAACTACTAACGAGATTAACCCTATATAAATTAAGCGGATATATTAAAGAATTATATAATAACGGAAAAGAAAAAAGATATAGTATTAATAATTTACTATTATACTATAAAAAGAAACCCGTTATTATAGCGGGAGTATAACTTATTTTATTAATATAAGAAACTACGTTAATAGTTATAAGAGGAATAAGGATAATATTAAATAAAATTAATAAGAGAGTTATAATACTCTCTTAATCTAAACTATATTTAATATTCGGAATATATATCTTTAACTTTTATCTTCGGCTCGTTAATTACTAACCTATTATAATTTTATATTATTAGATATTAATTAACTCCGAGGGCGTCGTTATTTTTAAATAAAGAGAGAGTTAGAAATAAATTTCTATTTTATTTATTTCTTCGAACTAGTATTTATAGCGAAACTTCGGCTAAATAATTAAATACCTAATAGTATTTATTTATAAACTTTACTCTTCGCTTAATATAATTTTATTTTTAGATTTTTAAACTTTATTTATCGAACCTACTATAATACTATATAACTTCTATTATTAATAGAGGACGACGGTTATATATTATTTATACTATTAAATCTTAACTCTTATTTAGATCTACTTTACTTCGTTTAATAATTTAATTTTATTATAATTTTATTTACCCTACTACCCAAAGTATATTTAGGTATTATAAAGATTAATAGTAATAAACTAAACCCCGAGATATAACGGAGAGGATAGACGAGATAAAAAATAAAATAAAAGTAGAAATTAAAAAATTAAACTCTTAAGAAAAAGAAATTAGGACTTTAATAATATATTATAATATTTATAAATACTACGGTAGTATTATCCCCTTTTATATAAGAATTTTAAAAATCTATAAAAATAGATTTTTAATCGAAATTAATAATTTCTATAACTAAATTCATTAGAGTAAGAATTAATAGATTAAAAAAACTAGTTATATTAAAAAAGTAATATGGGTTCGAGATTTACGGAAATATATTTTAATTTCTAATAATAGAGTTTTAACGGATAAACTAGCCTAAATAAGAAATATTTATAAAGTTATTTAAGAATATAATATTATTAGCGAAGAGAGAGTCTAATCCTTTATTATAATATTTTATTTAATTATAATAGAACCGCCCGCCGTTATTACTATAGTAAAAGTTCTTTAAAGAGACTATAAAAGTAAACTCGAATACTCGGCGAGGTAGGAGGGAGGATTTTCTTTAATTCGACTCTCGCTATTACCCTAATTATTTAAAGGTAATTCCGAGATTTAAGTTTTTTATTAATTTAATACTCTTATTTAAATAAAGCGGGGAATATAATAATCTTAATATATTAAAAAATATAGAAGATAACTATATAAACTTAAATTATATAAAATAAAATATATTTATTAAAGAATTAAAATAAGCGAATTAATTAAGATTAAAGGATATTTATATAACGGAAGCCGATAGAATTAATTTAGAAATCTAGCCTAGAGAAGTATAATAATCTTAATAATTATTACTAGAGTAGAATAATCTAGTCTAGGACTTTAATAACTACCCTATACTAAACTATAAGGAATTATACTAGTAATCTATTTTATATTAATAATATATATAATAACTAGCGCTATCTACGGAAGTATAGTAATTATTAATATAATTTTAATATTTAAATATTACTCCCCTTAGAACGTCGGAGACTCGAATCTATATTATTTCTAAAATTAATATAAACGATATTAACCCCGTAAAGTATAAGAAGGGAAAAAAAGAGACGAGTATAATTTCTATTAATACGCCGGACCTTAAGTTTAATCTAGATTAAAATAAATAGGTCTATTAAAGTCTATATAAACCTTTCGAAATTATATACGAAAAGATTATAGAAATATAGAAAACTACGTTCTAGAACGATTTCTAAAGAAGAGTTAATATTATATACTAGACAATCTATAAAGATATTTTTAACTTTAGTTATTTATAAAAGGAACTTAACTTACTAGACTTAAAAAGCGCTAGTAAACTACTACTAATTTTAATAAAATTAAATAAATTCGTAAAAACTAGAGTAGAAAAATAAAAAGAAGATTTCTTAAATATTATTAAATAGTTAAAAAAGAAAGTTAAGTTATTTTATTAAATAACGCTCGCCGTTATTAAATAAAAGAAAATAATTAGAAATACTATTATTAATAAAATAAAGGTAAAAATTAATTAGTAAATTAAAATTATAACCTCGCTAGATAAAATTATAACTAATTTATTAACTTTAATTATTACTTTTCAAGTTAAAGTTTATATTATCCGAGTATATATATATATCCTAGAACTTAATAGATTATATAAATTAAATTTTAAATAAATATCGATAGGGGTTAATACCCGTATTTAAAACTATATATAAAGATAATAAAATACTAGTAGAAAAGAAATACCGGTTATTATAATTATATTAATATATTATTAAAGCTACGAGACTAGAGGTTAAAAATCTACGAAGGTACTTCTTTTTATAATTTATCGAGTACTTAACTCTAAATATTTATCTTTATTAATATATTAAATATAAAGATATTTATATTTAGGTAAAAGTAATTATAGAAAGAGTAAATAATTTTATATAAATAACCCTATTAAAACTTATACCTATTTTTATATACTATTTTCCGTATATTAAATTTATTAATATTAATAAATACGAGTCTTATAAAGGGCTAAGTAAAGAAATTATTAAATAATTTAACGAGTTCTTTAAAGAACTAGTCTATTTATACGTATAATAACTCTAAAATCTCGAGTAATAATAATAAATTACCCGAGATAAGACTATCGTATTAGAAATAAAGTATAAAATTAATATTAATAATAAATAAAATAAACTATAAAATAAACGGGATAGAAAGATAATTATATTAAATTAAAAGTTAATATTAAAGATTTATAAACTCTTTATAACGGAAATAAAAATAAATAAGTAACGAAGCCTCGTAGTTTATTAATAAATTATGAATTTCTACGATACCGAGTTAAATAAATAAGTTACGGGGTTCTATCTAAATAAAAAGATTAAATAAATTTAATTAACTCTAAAAAAAAGAGTAAATATTAAAACTCGTAAAAAGAAAGAGGAGGAAGAAACTATATATTAATAAAAATTTCTAAAGATTTATAAGGATTTCCTAGGAGAGTATTTTAAGAATAAATTTATCGAGAATAAAATAATTACTTTTATATTTTAAAATAATAATATATTTAATCTATATTCTTAATACTTATTATAAAATATAAAGAATAAAGATTACTAGTATAATTAATAATATTAAATTATATTTAATTAGTTTAATAAATTAAAAGTTGATATTTATAAAAAATATCTCCGGGAGATACCGAGAGACTAGTATCCTATAAAAGTAAATTATACGTTATTAAAAAATAAAACTAGTATTATAAAAGTACTATAAATAATATTATTTAAAGACTCTTTCGTTATAGGATTTAAATAAGAGTATATACCTCCTTTAATATAATAGTAATTTATATTTTAACTCTAATTATTATACCGATAAATTACGTATCTTTAATAATTAGCGCCGTTATTTTAATAATTTATTTATTAATAGAGGTTTTTAATTTAACCGGCTCCGCTTATATAATAATATTAATAATCGATTTAATAATATTAATAGTTTTTATAATACCCCCCGCCTTTATTATTTTACTAGTTTAGTAATTCTTATTTCTAAAATAATAAGAGTTAGTTTTATATATTATATTTACTTCTTTAAAAATATATAATATAACTAGACTAAAACCGATAATAAAGAGTATATATAACTAGCGATATTAAAAATACGAAGATAAATACTATTATAACGCGTTAGTAACTTTAGATAAATACTAGTAATATTTCTCCCTACTAGCGCTATTTATATTAAATTATAGATATTTATAAACTAGATAACCCCGTTATTAATATTAATAAAAATACTAGTTTTAAAAATAATAAGAATTACCGCCTCTATTAATTTATAATTAATAAAGTAATTTATTTCTTTTATTAAGTCCTTACTATAATCGGCGCTAAAATAAATATTATATTTTCTCCTCGATTACGCTATCGAACTCGATTCTTATACTAGTTATTATTTCTAATTTTAAGTAGTATTTTCTTCTTTATATTAACTTTTTAAAATAATTATTAGAATATATAATATAAATAATATTTCGTTATTAATACCCCCTCGTTATTAACTCTACTTTTTTCTTAATTAATTATCTCGCTACTTTCTTTATATAGGTTAAAACTTATAATTTTAAATAATAAATTAAGCCTTATATTTACTTTTTAAAATAAGAACTAGAAGTCCTCGTATTAATAACGGATAACTCCGAGGGCGTCGTTATTTTTTAATAAAAAGAGAGTTAAAGAGTCGGATTAGTTATCAGTCTTATAAAGTTTATATATTAGTAGAATTATATTTAGCTAGAAACATCATCCATAGCTTGAATAGAAGTCTCTTCCTCTTGTTGTATTTCTAAGTCTTTCACCACCCTACCTAAGTAAATCGAGTCCCTCCCTCCTCGACCCATGAAAAGTAAACCATGCTCTCCACCAGTCAACATGATCTATCTCAAACGCAGCTTACTACACCAACATCAACGTTTGAGTCGCTGAAGTAAATAAGTTGACCTTTCTATCCAATCTCTCAAAGCATCGCTCGCCCTGCAACATACCATCTCATCCTCTTTCACGTCTCGCTTTTCCTATCACTACTAGCATAAATATCTATAACAAATCCTTACATTCTTGATTTTGCTGTATATAGCATACCCTATTGTATTGATATCTATCGTGTAGCTGTGGATGCGCACTTAGATATTACTCCCTGTTAGCCTCCCGTTCAAAAACGGAGTCATCTATCTAGGCATAACAAGCCCAGTTTGCAGTATGATCTGATTGCAATGTTCTTATGATTTTAGGTTACGTGACTGAACAATTTTAATTGGAAAGCTATCTAAAGTACGTCCCAGTTCGCTTTGGCTGCTAAGCACCGTCTGTGCCGCACTCGTAATCCCTGAATACGATCTTTCGCTTTATCACAATAGCAATGGACTTTACCTCTTCTTTGGATCTTGATTGACTTGGTCATCAATCAATTGAGTTTGCTTGGATGTTGTCTCGTGCGTGAGACCTCCATCCAACCCCTGTTCCTCATCATCAGAAACTGCCATGTCGCTTGTTATTTGTAGAAGTCAAATTTGGTATCCCCAGACTCCCCCCTAATTTGACTTTGGTAAGCAGATTCAAGGTCAGATTGAATAATGTTGTAACGGTTCTTCCTCACAGCCCTCAGTCCCGCTTCTTGCATGATAGCTGCAATAATGGCTCCAGAGAGTGGGTCGTTGCGGATGATGAGCGAGTCCAAATCGACTTCTGGTGACAGCGACATCCCGGACGAGATGGTGGTGAAAATCAGTCTTCGCTCCCTTCTATCTCGTAAAGAAGGAAACTCAATCTTTCGATCCAGACGACCAGGACGTAGTAAGGCAGGATCCAAAGTATCTGCTCGATTCGTAGCCATTATAACCTTGACATTGCTGGTCTGATCGAAACCGTCCATTTGGTTTAGGAGCTCCAGAAGGATTCGCTGCACCTCTCGATCTGCGCCTGTCTGAGCATCGAATCGTTTCGTTGCTATTGCGTCGATCTCGTCGATGAAGATAATTGCTGGCGAATTTTCTCTCGCCATGCGGAATACATCGCGGACCATGCGAGGGCCCTCTCCGAGGTATTTCTGCACGAACTCTGATCCCACAACACGTATGAAGTTCGCTGTTGTGCTGTTGGCTACAGCCTTGACAAGCATGGTCTTGCCTGTTCCAGGTGGTCCGTACAATAGAACACCGCGTGGTGGATCAATACCTAGACGTAGTCAGAAGCGGCTCGGGTCATTCTAGATTTTGCGAGGACTTACCAATTTGCTTGTAGAGGTCGAAATGGGTCAAGGGCAGCTCCACAGCTTCTCTGATCTCCTGCTTTTGCATGTCTAGACCTCCGACATCTGCATATGTTACATCGGGCTTCTCATGAGCGCCCAACATGGCTATTGAAGAATCGGCCTCTGGTGGGAGTATGTCGACAAGTGAATTGGAGTGGCGGTGAAGGGCGACGGAGGATGATGGCTTGAGCTTTTCTCGATCGAGGGTAGAGAGGATACGAACGACATAGTTAGAGCCGGTCGACGACTGTACTATGCCGGTACTAGACAGTTGTCAGCCGTGTGAAGCGCAAAGTATCTGCAATCGGCAGAATACTTTTGGTCGATGGCTTCCATGAATTGTCCGATGACCAGAGGCACGCTCTGTATCCGCTTGATTTCTTCCTGCGCTCGCACCAACTCTCTCTTGAGACTTCTGTTATTCTGTCAGCTCTTGAACCTATAGGCAGCATGGTCTGTAGCTGCCGTACCTCTGCTCATCCTTGATGTACTCTTCCTGTAGATTGATATATCTATTGAAGGCTTAGCTGATATATCTAGTGCTGATTCGGCTTCCAGCTTACTCGAGATGCCTCTGAAGCCTCTTCAGTGTTGAGTACTCATCGCTGTCGTCGTTGCCGATACCTTCGATATCAATGTTTGGTATGTTCGAAGGTATTTGCCGCTTGTGAGGAAGAACTACGTTCAGCGGGCTTTCCACTGCGACGTCGCCCATGGTGGTTAGTGCGGTAGGTGAGGTGACAGAGTGGTTTAGATGGTCAAGCTTATCGATGTAGGTAAGATCCTCTTCAAATGGAGCAATGAAGATCTTTCGGAAGTGAAGTTGTTGCACCTGGAACATCAACACTCCAAAAGCCTAGTGCTTGTCTGCTATCTTAGTCATCAATTCCGCCTCGGAGCGGATCTAAGGTAGCACTCTGTAATCCGTCTGCAAATATCTTGCCATGAAAGGCTCCCAATCCATTCCTCTGCCACGATTTACGAAGTACGTGCGGCACCAAGATTGCCCTACAACATACAGAAGTGATGCCCAAGCTCGAAACAAAACGACGCATGCCCCGATCCGCCACGATCTAACGGCGCAAAAGCTTCACCTTCCTTGTATTCAAATATCTAGTTCTACGAAACCCTGTTGGCAACTCATGGCAACACCATCTGGAGATTCTAGGTGCCTCGGCCTCATGTGATTGGCATGGTGACGGATCACAGATCGAAAGTCCAGTGCCAGGTACCTTTCATAGTCCCAAACTTCAGGGTTCGAAGTGTTCAAGCTCAAGCCCAAGCCATGTCAGTCATGCTGTCTCTGCATGATCCGCAATAGACAGGGCAAGCAACAGCTGGCCGCATAGGGCCTGGCTTGTGTGGGACAAGAAGAGATGGTGCAGCTCTTCTTCGTTGATGATTGGACAAGCTCGACAAGCAAGTAACACCGTCGGGAATCCACGCTATTTGCGTGAATTCGTAGCCTAAAAGCACTTGGTCAAAGTCATTCCGAGGAGAGCTGGATCTTCAAGGATCAGGATTCATCTAATTTCAAAACTAAGTAGCCGTTCATGAAGTATAGAAATAACTGGTGTAGAAATTAAGTATCCACAAGTGCGAAGATGTTGCTTTAGAGGTTGCGGGGCTGTTGAGGGACTCGCGCGAAAATTAGGGGGAGGTTGCGCTAAATATGTCGCTCTTTCAACGACCACATATCCATCAATTTAGGGTCCCGCGTGCAAGGTGTCTAGAATTTCGTTTGTTTGGGTGGGAGATTGATGTCCGATAACAGGTATGCATTCATTATCCTTGATTATTTGTTTCGCGTCGTGTCGCCGCTGGCTCAGAAGCACCACGCACGGTAGCCTGCCGTGACCACGCCTCCCATCTCAGGCTCTCCTGTTGGATCCGATCGAACTTGTTTCATCAGTCCACAAGCTCTTCCTCCATCAAATCATTCTATTCGCGTCCCACCTTGAGCCTTGCCTGTGCTGACCCGCGTGATGGAAGAACGTAGGCCTAGGAGTGGTTCATCAGCGTAAGTTTTGACTAAGACTTCATATCTGGATACGGCAGTCACACTAACTATTACGGATAGCAAACCAAAATCCTGCAACTCCAGGTGAACCCTTCCCTGCATGCCCCTCTATATAATACACTTGCCCGATACGTCTCATCATTCACTACTCCACCTTCACCAATGCGCCCTTCACCTCCGTTCAACCTCTACTACTGCCTCTCAACCATTACCCAGACCACGAAAACATCAAAGCTTGGCTTGCCCACGCGCACCAAATCGTGCTCTTTACAACTAGTGCCGTCAATGGTCCAAGATGCTAACCATGTGTCCTACGAGCAGATGGGCCACTGCGAATTCGAGTCGACATGAGTATGCCCACCTGGCTAAACGACGCCCAGCCCTTCCCCAATAATGAACATGGAGCCTTCAATAATGCTGGCGACCCTTCCATGGGCTTCATGCATACCCCCACCGCGACCTCGTTCGAGTTTAACCAAATGCAAAACCAGCAACTACAGCAGCGTATGCAGAATGGAAGTACCCGCAACGGCTCGCCTGCCTACCACAACCCCACCTACCCAACTCAAACACTCGTACCTTCCAAACGACCGCGACCTCGAGAAGATAGTGTAGGAGCATCGCCTCAGCAACATCCCGGCGTGCTCCCAGCCTCCCGGTCTCAAACACCACAAGGGCCATATCCAGGGTTCCAGGGAGCTGTCAATGGCAATCAGCAATTCTCAGCACCAAACCCATACCCCCAGTTCCAGCAAGCTAGCAACAATACAACCCAATCTCCGAACATACCGAATCAGATTTTCAACCCACATGCTCCACAACAGCGGCTCTCAACCATGTCACCTTCTCCATTCTCACCAGCTACGCAGAACTTCGGCGCCCAGACCTCTCCTCCCCATTCAGAACATGGCAGTCGAGTGAACACACCTCAAAATGGTGGTCAACAGTATCCTCAGGGAATGCCATATGGGGGTGGTGCCCCGAATCAGCCATTCACTCCCCCACCTGGCTCGATGACGAATGGCGCTGCCTTGTCTCAATACAATCAACATCTCCAACGTCAGCAACAACAGCAGAGGGTAAACGACGCGCGCATGCGCCAGCTACAACAGCAGTACCAACAACAGGGTGGTGCGCTGAATCCATCAGCTCAAATGCCAAATCAAATGTCGCCTCAGCAAGTGGCTGCACTACGGGCTCAGCAAGCCCAAATTCGGGGGAACAGTCCAGAGCAGCTCTTACGCACTATCACATCATGGACCCAACAGAATGGCTTGCCTTTCAACCCTCAACCTTTAATTGCAGGCAGGCCAATCAGTGCCGTGCAACTGTTTATGGGGGTCATGAAAATGGGCGGCTCAAAACGATTGACCATGTCACAACAGTGGCCAAATGTTGCTACCTTTCTGCAATTCCCTCCTCCACAAGCTATGGTGGCTGCTCAAGACCTTCAGAACTACTGGCAATCGAACCTCGCCGCCTACGAGCAGTTCTTTACATCACAGCAGCTCCAGCAGCAACAGCAGCGACGTATGACAGAGTCTATGAGAGCACCGGGCCATCCACAGGGTGCAGATGCAGCCGTCAAGCAAGGAATGTTTTCTCCTACCAAGCAATTGCACAATCAACAGGGCCAGCAGCTCATGCAACCTCCGCCTCATATGCATGCTCAGTATCAGACACCAACGAAGACCATGAACGCTCAGCAGCCGGACCCCCAACAAATGCTGCAGAATGGATATATGACGCCTCAACAGGCTCAAGTTCAAGGACGACCATCGAATATGTACAGCATCCCTCAACCCTCTATGCAAGCTCAGCCGCCTGTAGCTCCACGGCAAGAAGTGCAACGGACGCCTGGCGCAGTCAAAGAAGAGAAACGAATTGCATCACAGAAGAGGGATATCTGGCCGTCGAAGAATCCCATTCACGAACCTTTAGAACCTCGAGTGGACAGGCAAGGCACGGGATCTCCCAGAAGCTATGGTGGCCTTGAATTGGATCCACAGGATTCTCAAACGAAATCCCGGGCTTACTTTCTACAGACCGTGGATGTACTTTTGAAATGGAAGCTCAGCGTGCCAAAATTGGAGGAGCTTGGCGTGATTGATATTCGAACCCTGATCCTATCTCTTCGCTCAGGTCTTCATGCAGAAGTCCGATACGCGCTTGACACTCTGTCTTCTTTGTGCGCGGAAAGAGGAACGATTCTCGCTTTGGAAGACTGCGAGGATCTGCTCGAGAGCCTGGTTGACTGCGCAGATGATCAAGTTCAATTGCTTGCCGAGCATTCTGCCGAGGTTTCGGATGCCATGTTAATAAACTCATACGAAGAAACTCTTCGGGGGTGCAAAGTGGAAAATATGACACTTCAAGGCACTCCGGAATTCGGTACGCTTGAATATGATCTCGATCGGGCAGCCGATAGGTTAATCTGTATCACCACCATATTGAGGAATTTATCGTTCTTGGACCGCAATCATCAATTCATGGCAGATCCCATCGTCATAAGGTCAATATCTACCGCCATCCGACATATTGGGACGCGCAGCATGCTCTTACGGACACATCAGAATCTCCTAGACTTCACTAAAGATATACTCATTTTTCTCACCAATGTGTCACACCGCATCGATTTACCAGGAAAGGAGGAGGCCTTGTGCATACTTCATTTCTTGCTGTCATTTGCGCCTACGGCAGCACCGAATGGTGCTGAGGATGGAGAAATTACTTTCTTCCCCTACATTCCTGGTACCCACCGCTACTACCCGCACGCGGTCGACAGCCTTGCGAAATTACTTGCTCGAGATGATCCAAATCGGACAATCTACAGATCTGTCTTCGCTGCAGACAGCGCCTCGACTCCAATTAACGACTTGCTAACTCGGGCTTTTGGTCTGGCCATAGCCGCAATACCTGAGGTGGGAAGCCCACATCTCTTCAGCATTATCAAAACACGAGCACCCAACATGGTACAAGGTCTACTCTCTGCAGAAATACTTGCTAGCCTCATACCTGCCTCGGAACATGAGCTTGCGCGCTCATGGCTAGCTTCCCAAGACGGCTTTGCCATGAGTCTGCTAAGGATTGTAATTGATCTTAGCAAACAGCCGCAACCGCCAGTCCCACCCCAAAGAGACCATCGTGGACGGGCCCCGGATCCTGACCCTTTTGGCATGATGACCATAACGGAACGAGGTTTTGCGGTATTGAGGAAGCTAGCTGAGAAAGCAAAGGACGCAGACGGGAGTGCAATGGGTTTGCCATCTGGCAGACTGCCTGACAAGCGGACTGTGGTGGCCGCTTTGGCTCAGCGACACCTTGATCATGTTCCGAGGGACTTCAATGCTAATGTGGTACGGCAGCTCTGTGCTCTTTCTAGTTTGGATACTTGAACGACATTCGGGCTGTCGGGTAACCTGTGCAATTGTCTGTAGCACATAGTTCTACCTGCATATACCCTTTCCCTGCTGTGCTTGGCTACGACTTCTTGATGGCATTGATGGGCGTTATTTACCCTGCTTAAAAGCGAAGTAAAGCGGTGGCTATGCGATACTGTTACGATGGCGCTGGCTTGGATAGGGTGTGTTGGCAATGTGCATAGCTATCTACATAAATGTTGAAAGAAAACCTATCGGCCATGGGCTTATTTTGTACTCTGCCCACCATGACCGTTTCCTAATTAGGTATACAAGGAAACAGCAGCTGGACCTTTGATAACTCATCCGCCGTCAAAAGTGCCTATCCTGTAAAAACTTCTTGATGTCTTCCCGATACCATCCCTGTGAATTTGCAATGATATTAGCTATCAATCCATTCATGAAACATCTCCGGCTCCTGCCTCGAGTCTCCCGAGCCAGACTTCGCTTCAAATGCTCCATTGACATACCTTAATGATGATGTGTCCGGTCAATCGATTTATAACCACGTGCTCTTGCTTCATCCCTATCACCTTTATAATCTCGTCTCTCAGTTTCTCCACGTCACCTTCTATCTTCCGTATCCGCGTCTGGTGTAAGTTTCCGCCACGCTTGGCGAGGTGATATATTGGCAATTTCTGTGAAGCTGTTCTGTGGACGTGGTACGGTAGCGGTGGAAGCGCATTGGCTGGTAAAGGTTGCGCTGACCTTTCGATCGCAGCAGTAGAGGGAGGAGGCGGCGAAGCTAGGGGTTTGGCTGCTGTTACCGTTGCTGTTACGTAGTATCACTGTCAGTACAGTTGTAAAGCTCAGATTGATAGAGGCAAATACCTTGTTGACGGAGACAGGGTTGGCTTGATATTCGTCGTTGTAGTGCGCGAACGGAGGCAAGTCTGGGGAGCGGAAGTGGTCGAAGGAATGGCATGAATGGTGCGGACGGCATTGTCTCGGGGTCTTCTCGTCGTTGTACTCGAACAAATATTTGTAGTCGTTGATACCGAAATATTACCTAGAGGAGTTCACCACCTGCCCGTCCACGCGTAGGGCTGAATCCCGTAGACCCCGAAAGGGTATTGTCTCCGGTGCAGCCTAGGGGGGCTTACTTAGTCGGAATCTTAGCGCCTAAGGGCATTCCTCTACAGGGGGTCTACGCTCGGAACCGGGTAAATCCTAAGAATAAAACTTCTACAGCGTAAACTACGACTATTAATAACTATTAATATTTCTTAATTTAAAAGTATAATAGAATATTATAAACTAAAAAACGATAATTTATATAAATTATAATTAAATACCGATAATTATTTACTTATAATAGAGTTTTAAAATCTAAAATATTTTTATATTCGATATAAAATACCGACGTATTTTAATAAAAATAAAAATAAAAATCTAGATTTCTTTATTTATAGTCGAAGTAATAGAGGGGTTTTTAATTCGTTTTTAAAAAAAATCTATTAAAAAATAACTAATTTAAAATATATAATTAAGAATAAATCTACGTCGGGATATTACGGGGTAGACTCTAATATAAATATTACTAAATTAAACCTCGGTACTTTTATAATAAAACTAGTATTTTAACTAGATTCTAGTATATTAGGGCCAAATTCTCTATAAATAATTAATATCTTTTATTAAATTAATAAAATTATATATTCTATATATATATTTTAATAAATAGTAGTAATAGTTTATATCGATTACTTTATCTATTAAAATACTTTTATTTATTTTATTTAACTAGTAATCTAATAGTTCTATTTACTTTAATATAAGAAAATATTTATTTATTTTAGACTAGTATTTATACGGTCTCTCTTTATTTAATAGACTCTAGAAAAGACTCTTTTAATAAGTTTATTATTACTATTACTATATTAAATAATACTAGTTATAATACTCGCTCCTAGAAATAACTCGGTAGTAAGAGTTTAAATATTAAATAATAGGAGTTAATACTACTTTAAGAAAATATACCTCCTCTATTTTATATATTTAATCTAGGTCTTATATTAGGCTTCACCGCCGAATAAATTATATTATTATAAATAATAATAACTACTACTATTAACTAAGTTATAAAGTAAATATTAATTAGTTTTATTAATTAATAGTAATACTAGCTAGAAGAGTATATTCTAGATAATAACGTCGAGTTTCTTAATCTTTTATAATTTATCGTTAAAACCGATAAATTAAAAATTAAAGATATTAGTTTCTTTAACTTTTAATACGAGCCTAGAAACGACGTTATAAAATAATAATATATTATATATATTTATACCCCGTTAAAAGTATTAATATATTATATATATCTACGCCCCGTTATCTTTATAATATTATTATTTATCGATATAAGGTTCTAGCCTTAATATCGCGGGATTTTAATTTTTAATAATTCTATATCGAGTTAATATTCCCCCGTTTTATTAAAATCTTTAAAAATTATTTTTATTATTAAATCTAGGATTTAAAAACTACCTAATAATAAACTCTATAATTATTTTATATTTTTTATATTATTATTAAACTACTAGCTCTACGCTAGCGGCTTTAAATATTATAATTTTAATTTTTTAAATCTTTTTAAAGAAAAGACCTATTATTATTATAATATCGGGTTTAACCTCGGGACGTTTAAAAGAATTTAATAATAATAATATTAATTAACCCCCCTCCGACGACCCTCGTTATAAAGATAATAATAAATTCGAAGGTATTATTACCCCCGAAGAGACTTTAGATATATAATTTAAAATTATTAAAAAAAATAACTATCGCCTTAAATAATAATAAAAGTTACGAGTATTATAAATTAAAAATGAAAAATTATATAATCCTACTACTCTTATACCCGCTAGCGGAGTATTAATAAAATTTATTATTTATAATAAAGATCCCCTAATTATTACGCCTATTAGTAGAATAATAATATATTTAATTATATTTAATAAGGATATTCTTATTAGGGCGAAAATATTATACTTTAATAAAATATATTTTTATAAAGATACGAGCGAAGGTAAATATTTATACTAGTTCCGCGATATAAATATTAAGATTTTAATTAATTTTAAGTATTTTACTACTGATTATTTAAGAATTATATATTATATAAATTCGTTAAAAAGTAACTCTTTAATATAGTAGTATAAATACTATAATTTATATAGTTTAATTAATATTATATTTAGCTTTTTTAAGAAGTTTCTTTTTAATTTAATAATAAATCTAGTTAATTATTATTTCTTTATTTATAAAAAGTAGGAGGAAGCTAAATAATAATTTTATTAAAAAATATTATTATTTAAAATTTATTTTAAAGAAATAAAGACCTAGTTATTTTTATTTTTAAAGAAATATAAAGTAAATTTCTTTTTAATTAAATTTAAACTTAAATTTAAAAATAAAATTCTTAATATTAATAATATATTTATTTAAAGGGAAGAAATTCTTATTTAAATTATTATATAAAAAAAGAATTTAAAATATATATAGTTAATAAACGGTTTTAATTCTAATTTAAATTCCTAGTTAAAGAACCTTAATAAAGGAAAATTTATAATAAACCGAATTATTAAATTTAATACCGGCGATAATATTAAATAAATATATTTAAAAGAGAAGAGTAATAAATATAAAATTAATACTATTAATTTTTTATATAATAAGATTATTTATTATTATTATAAAACGGAAGGTTATATTAAGCCTAAATATCCCGATATAAATAAATTAATTATATACGTCGGCGCGGTATTAATAAAAAACGATTAAGTCTAATTCACGCCTCGGAAGAAAAATAAGAAAAACGATTAATAGAAATATACTCTTTTATTCTTTCTAAGAGTTAGATTACTCTTTAAAATAAAATAAAATAATTTATTATTTTAATTAACTCTAAAGCGTAGATTAATTTAATTTTATAACGGTTTATTATTAAAAATAATTTAGAATTTTATAATATTATTTTATTATTAACTAAAGTAATTAACGGGTAAAGTATATATTATTATAATATATATTAATTAGACTATTAAATAGTCGATAGCTAAAATTAAAAATATAAATATAATATTTTATTCTATATTATAGACCTTAAAGATTTAAACGTTATTCTAGGTATATTTAAATTATATTAATTAAAGATATTAATCGATTTTAAAGCGGACTAATAACGGTTTAAAATTAATTCTAGTAATTTATAAATTAAGGAACCGGCTAAATTTACTAATAATTTTAAAAATAAACTAAATATATTCGCGGTTATATATATTATAGTAGCGCGAAACGAATAAGAAGAACTTCTTAATTTAAAGATTCCTAAAGAATTTATAAAGTTTTATAATATTTTTTTTAATAAGAAAGTAAATACTTTATTTATTTTTAAATAAAGAGATTATATTATTAAAATAAAAATTAATAAAGAACTACTTTATGAACCTCTTTATAATTTATCTTAAATTAAATTATCGGAGTTACGGCGTTATTTAAAATCTTTATTCTATAAGAGCTAGATTTATTATTTAATTTTTTTAATTAAAATATCTATTTTTTTTATATTTAAAAAGAGTAGTAAATTATATTTTTATATTAATTATTAAGACTTAAATATAATAATTATTAAGAATCAATACCCACTACCTTTAATTACCGAGATATTAGATCGTTTATATAGTTTTAAAATCTTTATAAAATTAGATTTTAAAGATATTTATTATAGGATCTAGATTAAAGAAGGCGATAAATAAAAAACTATTTTCTAAACTCGCTATAATTATTTCGAATATTTAATTATACTTTTTAGGCTCGCTAATACACCGGCGACGTTTTAAATTTATATTAATTATATATTTATAAATTTAGTAAATATAATATATATAGTATATTTAGATAATATCCTAATTTATAATATTAATCCGGCGGAGTATTAACGGTATATTAAATAATTATTTAAATAATTATATTAATTCTAATTATTTATTAACTTTAAGAAGTATTAATTTAATACCGAAACGGTCGAGTTTTTAAATTTTATTATATTTATTAATAAGGTAGTTATAGACCCGGAATATATTAAAATTATTAAGAAATAATTTTAACTAAAAATTTATTAAGAGGTATAAATCTTTTTAGGTTTTATTAACTTCTATAAATAGTTTATTTATAGTTATTTTAATATAACTATATTATTTATTAATTTATTTAAAAGTAATAAAGTAAATAAGAAAATAAGTCCGTTAAAATAAATAAACGGCGTTACGGAAATATTTTAGATTTTATAAAATATATTTATAAATACGTCTTTTCTACGTTATTATAATCTAATTAAATAATTATATATAAAGACGGATACTTCTAACTTTAATTTTAACTCTATATTATTATAATAAAATAAAGATAATTATTAATACCCTATAATATTCTAGTTATAGAAATTAAATTCTTTAGAATAAAATTATAAAATTTATAATTAAGAATTACTTATTATTATAATAGTAATAAAATAATAATAATACTACCTAGAAAGTAGTCTTTATTATATTAAAATCTAGATTAATTATAATAATTTAAAGAGTTTTATAAAGTAGAAGAAACTAAACTTTAAATAGGCTAGTTAAATATTTAAATTAACTATTTATAACTTTAAAATCTTCTATTAAATTAAGAAATTAAATCTTATTAATATATTATCGCGGTATTTTAATTATAAAGGAGTATCGCCGTTAAATACTAAATTATTATTAATACTTTAGAATAAACTTACTCTTTAGACTAGCGATTAATTATCGGAAGAAAATAAAAAAAAAAAAAAATTATAACCTCTACTTTTTAAATTATAAAATTAAAAGTAGTAATTCTAAAGCGGGATATTATAATAGTATTTAAAACTATATATAATAATTTTAAAAGACCTACTAAAACGTTAATTCGGGAATTATAAATTTATAATAATTAAATAAACTCTTTTCGAACTAAAGCGAATATATTAAAGAACTACCGTTATATAAAGAATAAAATATAGGTTATAAACTTCGAGGGATTATTAAGATATAATAATTATTTTTATATATTAAAGAATAAAGCTCTAAAGGAAGAGTTTATAAAAAGATATTATAATAATTCTTTAATAAACTATTTTAGTATTATAAAGTCGTATAAATTATTTACTCGAAAATTCTTCTAGGAGGGTAGTTTAAAATAAATTACGAATTATATTAAAATTTACAATATATATTAACGGATAAAGGCGCCGCGATATTATTTATATAACGAATTAAATTCGCTTCCTATTATTATTTAATTATAGAAGAAAATTTCTATAAATTTTATAACTAGTTTACCGCCTAATAAATATAAAGGTACTATTTATAATATTATTTTTATTATTATAAATCGATTTATTAAAATAATTAAATATATATCTATAATTATTAAAATCGATATTATTTAACTAGCGGAAATATTTTATTCTAAAATTATATATCGTTATAATATATTTAATAGTATTATTAACGATAAAGACTCTATTTTTATAAGCGCTTTCTAATCGACTATATATTTTTATTCGAAAATTAAATAATATTTAAATACTACCTTTTACCCTTGAATAGATAAATAAATAAAGTATTAAAATTAAATATTAAAGTACTACTTATATATATTTATTAATAATAAATTAATTAATTAGGCTAGATTACTATTTATAGTAGAATTTTTAATTAATAATAATTAGAGTACCGTCGTCGGAACGACGTCGTTTTTTTATATATATAATTATTATCCTAAAATCCGTTAAGAGGTCGAGGATATAAAGTAGTAATATATTATATATACCTACGCCCCGTTAAAGGCGCTAGTATATTATATATACTTATACTTCGTTACCTTTATAATATTATTATTTATTAATATAGGGTTCTAGCCTTAGTATCGCGGGGTTCTAATTCTTAGTAATTTTATATCGAGTTAATATTCCCCCGTTTTATTAGAATTTTTAGAGATTAGTTTTATTATTAAATCTAGGATTTAAAAACTACCTAATAATAAACTTTATAATTATTTTCTATTTTTTATATTATTACTAAACTACTAGCTCTACGTTAACGTTTTTAGGTATTATAATTCTAATTTTTTAAACTTTTTTAAAAAAAAGATTTATTATTATTATAATATCGGGTTTAACCTCGGGATATTTAGAAGAATTTAATAATAATAATATTAATTAAACTCCCTCCGACGACCCCCGTCGTAAAGATAATAATAAATTTAAAGGTATTATTACCTTTAAAGAGACTTTAGATATATAATTTAAAATTATTAAAGAAGAAAACCGTCGCCTTAAATAATAATAAAAGTTAAGGGTATTATAAATTTGAAATTTGAAATTACGTAATCCTATTATTTTTATACCCGTTAGTAGAGTATTAATAGAATTTATTATTTATAATAAAAGTCCCTTAATTATTATACCTACCGGTAGAATAATAATAAATTTAACTATATTTAATAGAGATATCTTTATTAGAGCGAAAACGCTATACTTTAATAAAATATATTTTTATAAAGGTATAAGCGAAGGTAAATATTTATATTAATTCCGCGATATAAATATTAAATTTTTAATTAGTCTTAAATATTTCACTACTAATTATTTAAAGATTATATATTATATAGACTCGTTAGAAAATGACTTTTTAATATAATAATATAGGTATTATAATTTATATAGTTTAATTAATATTATATTTAGTTTTTTTAAGAAGTTTTTTTTTAATTTAATAATAAATTTAATTAACCGCCGTCTCCTCGTTTATAAGAAATAAGAGGAAGTTAAATAATAGTTTTATTAAAAAGTATCGTTATTTAAGGCCTATTTTAAAGAAATAAAGATCTAATTATTTTTATTTTTAGAGAAATATAAGGTAAATTTAAATTTAAAAATAAAATCTTTAATACTAGTAGTATATTTATTTAAAGAGAAGAAATTCTTATTTAAATTATTATATAAGAAAAGAATCTAAAGTATATATAATTAATAAACGGCTTTAATTTTAATTTAGGTTTCTAATTAAAAAACCTTAATAAAAGAAAATTTATAATAAACTAAATTATTAAATTTAACGCCGGCGATAATATTAAATAAATATATTTAAAGAAGAAGGGTAATAAATATAAAACTAATATTATTAATTCTTCGTATAATAAAATTATCTATTATTATTATAAGATAGAAAGTTATATTAAGTCTAAATATCCCGATATAAATAAACTAGTTATAAACGTCGGTATAATATTAATAAAAAACAATTAAGCCTAATTTACGCCTCGGAAAAAAGGTAAAAAAAATAATTAATAAAAATATACTCTTTTATTTTTTCTAAAGATTAGATTATTTTTTAAAATAAAGTTAGGTAATTTATTACTTTAATTAACTCTAAAGTATAAATTAATTTAATTTTATAACGGTTCGTCGTTAAAAACGATTTAGAACTATATAATATTATTTTATTATTAATTAAAGTAATTAACGGGTAAAGTATATATTACTATAATATATATTAATTAAATTATTAAATAGTCGATAGTTAGAGTTAAAGGCGTAAATATAATACTTTATTCTATATTATAAATTTTAAAGATTTATATATTATTCTAGGTATACCTAAATTATCTTAATTAAAGATATTGATTAATTCTAAGGCGGATTAATAGCGGTTTAAAATTAATTTTAATAATTTATAAATTAAGGAACCGGTTAAATTCATTAATAGTTTTAAAAATAAACCGAATATATTCGCGGTTATATATATTATAGTAGTATAAGGCGAATAGGAAGAACTTCTTAATCTAAAGATTCCTAAGAAACTTATAGGGTTTTATAATATTTTTTTTAATAAAAAGACGAATACCCTACCTATTTTTAAATAAAGGAATTATATTATTAAAATAAAAATTAATAAAGAACCGCTTTATAAACCTCTTTATAACTTATTTTAAATTAAATTATCGGAGTTACGACGTTATTTAGAATCTTTATTTTATAAAGATTAGATTTATTATTTAATTTCTTTAACTAAAGTATTTATTCTTTTTATATTAAAAAAGAATAATAAATTATATCTTTATATTAATTACTAGGGCTTAAATACGATAATTATTAAAAATCGATATTTATTACTTTTAATTACCGAGATATTAAACCGTTTATATAGTTTTAAAATCTTTACGAAATTAGATCTTAAAGATATCTATTATAGGATCCAGATTAAAGAAAGCGATAAATAAAAAATTATTTTCTAAACTCGCTATAATTACTTCGAATATTTGGTTATATCTTTTAGGCTCGTTAATATACCGGCGATATTTTAAATTTATATTAACTATACGTTTATAAATTTAGTAGATATAATATATATAATATATTTAAATAATATCCTAATTTATAGTATTAATCCGGCGGAGTATTAATAATATATCGAGTAAATATTTAAACGATTATATTAGTTCTAGTTATTTATTAATTTTAAGAAATATTAATTTAATACCGAAATAGTCGAGTTTTTAAATTTTATTATATTTATTAATAAAATAATTATAAACCCGGAACCCGTTAAAACTATTAAAGAGTAACCTTAATCGAAAACTTATTAAAAAATATAAGTCTTTTTAGGCTTCGTTAATTTTTATAAATAATTTATTTATAATTATTTTAATATAACTACGTCGTTTACTAGCCTATTTAAGAGTAATAAAGTAAATAAGAAAATAAATCCGTTAAAATAAATAAACGACGCTACGGAAATATTTTAGATTTTATAAAATATATTTATAAACACGCCTTTTCTACGTTATTATAATTTAATTAAATAATTATATATAAAGACGGATATTTCTAATTTTAATCTTAACTCTATATTATTATAATAAGATAAAGATAGTTATTAATACTTTATAATATTTTAATTATAAAAATTAAATCCTCTAAAATAAAATTATAAGATTTATAATTAAAAATTACTCGTTATTATAATAGTAATAAAGTAATAATAATACTACTTAAAAAGTAGCCTCTATTATATTAAAATCTAAATTAATTATAATAACTTAAAGAATTTTATAAAGTAGAAGGAGTTAAACTTTAAATAAACTCGTTAAGTATTTAAATTAATTATTTATAACTTTAAAATCTTTTATTAAACTAGAAAATTAAATCTTATTAATATACCGTCGCGGTATTTTAATTATAAAGGAGTATCGCCGTTAAATATTAAATTATTATTAATACTTTAGAATAAATTTACTCTTTAGACTAATAATTAGTTATTAGAAAAAAATAAAGAAATAAGAGTAATTATAACTTCTACTTTTTAAATTATAAAATTAAAAGTAATAATTTTAAAACGGGATATTATAATAGTATTTAAAACTATATATAATAATCCTAAAAAATTAATTAAAATATTAATTCGGGAATTATAAATTTATAATAATTAGGTAAGCTTTTTTCGAACTAGAGCGAATATATTAAAGAACCGCCGTTATATAAAGAATAAAGTATAAATTATAGACTCCGAGAAATTATTAAAATATAATAATTGTTTTTATATATTAAGGGATAAAGCTCTAAGAGAAGAGTTTATAAAAAAGTATTATAATAATTCTCTAATAAACTATTTTAGTATTATAAAGTTATATAAATTATTTACCTGAAAAATTTTCTAGGAGGGTAATTTAAAATAAATTATAAACTATATTAAAATTTACGATATATATTAACGGACGAAGGCGCCGTAATATTATTTATATAATAAATTAAATTCGCTTCCTATTACTATTTAATCTTAGAAGGAGATTTTTATAGATTAATAACTAGTTTACCGCCTAATAAATATAGAGGTACTATTTATAATATTATCTTTATTATTATAAATCGATTTATTGAAATAATTAAATATATATTTATAATTATTAAGATTAATATCGTTTAGCTAGCGGAAGTATTTTATTTTAAAATTATTTACTATTATAATATACTTAATAATATCGTTAGCGATAGAGGCTCTATTTTTATAAATATTTTTTAATCGACTATATATTTTTATTTAAAAATTAAACGATACCTAAATATTATTTTTACTCTTAAATAAATAGGTAAATAAAGCGCTAAAATTAAATACTAAAATATTATTTATATATATTTATTAATAATTAATTAATTAATTAGGCTAGATTATTATTTATAATAAAATTCTTAATAAATAATAATTAGAGTACCGTCGTCGGAACGATATTATTTTTCTATATATATAATTATTATCTTAAAATCCGTTAGGAGGTCGAGGACGACTTTAAAAAAGAAAAAATATTAATTATAAATAATAAAATATAATAGTTATAAACTCTAAAGAATAAAGTTATAGAGTATTTATAAAGCGCTACCGAATATTAAATTAAATAGTATAATAAAATATATAAACTATAAAGTTATAAAGTTAGTAATTTAGTTATATTAATAATAAAGAATTTAAAGTAAAAGCGCCTAAATAAAAAATTATCCTATAAGTTTATAAAGTTCTTTAAGATTATTAATAAAATAAAAATATAAATTTACCGCCTATTACTATTTTTTATATATAGAATTTATAATATCTTTTATATATCGTTACTTAAGTTATATTATCTTCGCGATTATATCAATACGACCAAATCTTTTATATAAGCCCCCGAATTTATTAATAATAATAAATTATAGGAGGTAGAAGAAGTAATCGATAAAATTAAGAATAAAAAAAATATTTAATATAAAATTAAATAAACTAGTTAAGGCGAAGAATATAATTAATAGTTATTAGACGAAGAGTTTATTAATATTAATAAACTAATTAAAGTCTTTAAATAGGCGGGTAGTAAATATAAATATATAAATATAATTAAAGAGATTACCTAGTTATATAAAATAATAAAGCGGAGTAAATAAAACCGATATTAAAAGTAAATATTACTACTTTTATATTAATATTTATATAACGAATATTCTCCTCTATATTTATAACTTTATTATATAGTTTTAAAGTATAATTAAATTAAATTTATTATTAAACTATTTATATACGATAGCGATAAGATATTATATTTATAAAAATACTTTTATTTTAAATATAGTTTATATAAATATTTAGAATATATTATTAAATAATATATCTAGGTAAGTTTAATTAGCGCCGATTTAAGAAAAAAAAAGAATTCGATATTATTATTATATTATATAAAAAATTTAATTATTATCGGAATTATTAAAAGAAGATATAATCTCTTTAATATAATCCTTAAAGATATTATTTTCCTCAGGACTCTTTAGGTCCCGTTTATATTAATAGAAACTCTCGGTCTTTTTTTCGAGAATTTTATTTATCGCTTTTAATTCCTTAATATACTAGTTCGCCGTTATTAATTAATTTTATAGATTAATAATTATAGTAGAGGTTTACCTATTAATTATTATTATTTTATTATATATTCTAGACTATTAAATAATTTCTTTATTTATTAAATTATATTTATATTCTTCTTTAAGAGTTTTATTATTAATACGGGTATATTAATATATAGACCTCTTTACCTTCCTTCGGAAAGATTTAAAGATTTATTATTATTAATATATATTACTCTAAAGTTTATGGTTATAATTTATCTTTATATAATAGTCGATTCCGTAGTAATTAATATAATAAAGCGTATAAGGAGGGGATATACCTCGAATATAATTATTATTAAATTAATAGAAATAGACCTAGTAAAGGAGTTACGAAGCGTAGTAAATTATTATTATAATTAATATTATATAGTCGCGCTAATAGCGGATTAATTATATTTACTAGTATATTTATAATTAAACTATATTAATATAAATAAATTAATATTATTAATAAATAGGAGTTATTTATAAAGTTAAAAGAAAGTTATATATAACGAGAGTATTATTTATATATTAATTATATTACTAGAATACTATTATAGAGCTAGAGTAATAATATATATAAAAAATTAAAGAAGTTACGAAAAGAGAAAATAAATAGGCGGGCGAGTTTAGTTTAATAATAAACCGTCGCGCTAAATACTTTTTTATTATAATATATTAATACGCGCCTCCGCTCCGCTACCTCGCTTTTATTAATAGATATAATTATTATTATAATAGTTATATTATTACTAATCTCCCGGTATAATATTAAAACTATACCGTTTATATATAATATTTTACTACTAGTATTTTTATAATATAATAGAAGTATATAGTAAAAGTAGTTACCGTTATTCCGTTACTAGTATTATAAATACTATAAAAATAATCTAATATACTATATTTACTATAAGTATTATAAGCGTTATAAGAACGATAGTATATACTATTTCGCTCCGTTACTATTATATATAATAGTATTATAAAGACGAAAGAAATATTATTTATTTAATTATTATTATTATATATTAGCGCTATAGAGATAGCTTTATAAATATATTATTTATTTACTATTAATACTACTATATAGTAGAGGTAGTTTAGTAGTATTAGTTTTCTATTATTAATATTATATAATAATACTATAGGAAATAGTTTCGTATTATTCCGCGATTAATATTATATATTAATATTATAGGACCGATAGTATAAATTTAAAGACTCTTTTCTCTTATTTCTTTTAGGGGGTTTAAAGATTTTTTAATAAACTTCGTAATTTAACTAGATATTATTCCGTAACTAGTACTATAAATATTAAAGAATTAAATATATAATCTTATATTTAGGTTACTATATAATAATACTATTATATTAAATGACTTTTTCCCCTTATTTCCTTTAGGGGGTTTAAAAGTTTTTTAATAAATATCTTTTAATTAAAATATTTGGGTATTTAGAGACTAGGGCCTAAAAGGGGAGGTAATTATAAAATAATAATATATTATATACGCCTACGCCCCGTTAAAGGCGCTAGTATATTATATATATCTATACTCTATTACCTTTATAATATTATTATTTATTAATATAAGATTCTAGTCTTAATATCGCGGGGTTCTAACTTTTAATAATTTTATATCGAGTTAATATTCCCCCGTTTTATTAGAATCTTTAGAGATTAATTCTATTATTAAATCTAGGATTTAAAAACTATTTAATAATAAACCCCGTAACTATTTTACGTCTTTTATATTATTATTAAGTTACTAGCTCTACGCTAGCGGCTTTAAGTATTATAGAGGACGACTTTAGAGAAAAAAGAGTACTAGTTATAAATAATAAAATATAATAATTATAAATTTTAAAAAATGAAGTTATAAAGCGCCTATAAAGCGCTACCGAATACTAAATTAAATAGTATAATAAAATATATAAACTATAAAGTTATAAGGTGTTACGGTTTCGTTATATTTCTATATAATTAAATTTAATTAGGCTAGCGTACCTTGGCCCTAGTTTAATCTTTAATTTATAAATACTTTTATAGAACTCCTATAATTAGAATTCTATTCAAACTACGATTACTATATAATTCCTATATTTACTAAGTCTTTAATATAATTCTAATTATCTTTCTTTATTAGTAAATAAAGAAAGTTATATTAAAAAGTAGTTATAATTTTATTAACGCGAAAGGTAGAGTATATTATAATATTTATTAATAGTAGCCTATAGAGAGAGAGCGCCGTTAACGAGAAGGATAATTATAATTAATATATACTCTTTATACTCTAAACTCTTATTTTAATAAAATTTAATAAAGTTTCAGAAAATATAATATAAAGAGTAGGCCCGAAGGGCCTAGATTTTAAATCCGCCTTAATATATTAATAAAATAATATTTAAAGTTAGATTATTCGAGATAATAATATAGGTTAGTAAAAATAATTTATTCTTTCTTTATAAAACTCCGATAAGAATAAATAAAAAGAAGACGGTTAAAGTCCTAACCAACGCGCTAAAGAACGAAATACTAGAATAATACGAAAATATATTATCGAGCCTAGTAAATACGATAATAAGTTTATTATCTATAATAATAATAAAAAAGAACTCGTATAGATAACGAGCGATATAAAGCTCGCCGAGAGTTTTAATATTAATTAAAATCTATAATATAATACTATTTAAAGTATAATTAATAATATAGTTATTCTTAATAAATAGAATAATAAAATAAATTACGATTATATAGAGAGTAAATTAAATAAATTAGATTTAAAGAGGTAGTTTAAACTAGTTATAATTTAACTATTAAACGAGTAAATAAAAAATACTCGGATACGAGGTTTAAGAGACCAATATTAATAAAAAGAATAAAACTTTAAAAAGGAGGTTTAGAAATTAAAAAAGCGTCTTTATAGAGAGACTCGATTTATAAATAACTCTAATAATAATGATAATAACTTAAGAGTCGATAATAGTCGACGATATACGACTTTTAATTTAGCTCGGTTTTCTATACTTCTCGATAATAATAAAAGATACCCGGAAATCTCTATATTCTTTAGAACGTATAATAGAATTTAATAAAATAATTAGAAAATATACCTAAATTTAAAATTCCGTTAAAGTACTATCCTATTCCTATAAAAGGAATATAAAATAAATTACGTTCGAGACTATTATAAATTAATAGCCTTCGACGTTATTAAAGCTCGCGTAGACTTTATTTCTATTAATTTTTATTTAACGGCGAAAGAGATAGTAGAAAAACTAGATAATATATTCGGTAGATATAATTAAATTAGAAAAATAGATATAGATCTTTATTACCCCTTATTCGGAATAAGTATAAAGAGACGTAACGAATTATTTAATAAATTCTTTATACGGTTCTTAATAGCGATCGCCCTATTATAGTTTTCGGATATTTATAAAATATCTAATTTAAAGCGACTAGTAACCGAGTATTTAAAATTAAAAATATTCGATAGATTTATATATACCTCCTTCCGCGAGCTCGTAAAATATCTTCGATAATATAATATAAACCTAAAGTAAAATGACGAGTTTATTATTTATACTATTAAAACTACTATTAGCTTTACTAGGTATATTATTAAACTAATAACTTTTATCGCTTAAGGCTCCGTTAATATTATAAATATTTCTAAATTAAAAGAAAATAACGGTAAGAGTAACCGTTAAAATAATAATCGCGGTAATAATTATATATTATTCGGTATATATCGTTACTTATAAAAGACGTAAAATTATTTTAAATAAAAGAATCGTTACTTTAAATACCTAAAGTAAAGATACCGAGTTAATAATAAAAACGCCCTTTATAAAAACTAAAAACCTATAATTAAAAACTAAATAGTTATAAGACTAGTTATAATAGGATTAGAGATTATTAATAAAGAACTTATAAATATTAATAATTCCGACTCGGAAAACTAGTTATCTCTAATAAAGTCGCTACTAGGGATAAATATATTTAAATACGTAAAAGAATTAAATAATTAGAATAATAAACTAAGGAGAACCTAGTATCGGTTTTATTATCTTTATATAATACCTCTAAAAAGTTTTAAAAGGGGAGATAATTAGATTTTCTAAAGAAAATCTATACTAAACGGGGGTTATTTAAAGTAAAATATTTTATAAATATAAAAGTGTCGGTAAAAGTCTTTATCGATATTAAATTTACGATATTCTATAAACTCTTAATTATTCTACTAGTTAAACCTTACCGTTTAAAACTAGTTAATAATAAATTAATATTAACGATTATTTATATAACCTAAATGAAATTAGTTATTAATAATTATATTAAAGAATACTAGTATCTAGTTACGGATCTAGGCCGTTTCGATTTTATACTAGGAATATTATAACTAGAATTATATAACCCTTATATCTCCTTTAAAGATAAGTCTATACTATTTAATTTAAACTATTATATATCGAATTATCTACGATATACTAAACCCGCTCTTATTTATAGCGATCTAAAGTAATAAGAGAAACGAGTAATATTTATAAATAAAAAAGATATTATTAAAATCTTAATATATTTTTATATAAGAATAGTAGAAAGGGAAGAGAACTAGGCCTTAATTATATAACTAGAAAACTTTAAGCGATTAATATAAAAAGAGTATATATATGAACTTAGATTTATTATAAACGTAGTAATTATATCGCCCCAAAACTATAAAAGATTCTTCGAAAGAATAAGAGAAATCCTCGTTATTATTATTAAATTAAAGTAAAAAGTTCCTAAGATATATTATAAATAAATTAAAATTTAAAATTTTATAGAAGTAAATAAACTTCCTCTTTATAAAGTAATTAATTATAAAATATATTTATAGAAGGGAGTTACTCTACCTATAAAGATAATTTATAATATATTAAAAGATTAAGCCGTAGTAGTTAAAGAATATATCGATAAAATACTAGGTAAAGGGTATATTAAAAAGAGTATATTTTTATATATAATACTAGTATTTATTATTAAGAAACTTAATAGAGGACTATATATATATATTAACTACCGAGTATTAAATACTTTTATAATTAAAAATAAAAATACCCCGCTACTTATAAAAGAGATTTTTACTAGATTATATACGACTAAGATCTATAATGAATTTAATATTATTACCGCTTTTAATAAGGTCCGGATAAAATTAAATAATAAAGAAAAAACTACTTTCTTTACTAAATATAAATTATTCGAATATATAGTAATATCTTTCGGGCTTTATAATATATTAAATATATTTTAAATCTTAATTAATAAAGCTCTTTAAAAAGATTTTAATATCTTTTATTTAATATACCTCGATAATATCCTTATATATAGTAATAATAAAACCGAATATATTAAATATATTAGAAAGGTTCTTAAAATACTCCGCTAAACTAGACTTTACTTTAATATTAATAAATATAACTTTTATATTAAAGAGGTGAAATATCTCGGGTTAATTATTATTATTAACGAGTTAAAAAAAGATCCTAAAAAAATAAATACTATTTTATAATAGAAAACTCCTAGGTATATTAAAGACGTTTAAATATTCCTAGGATTTATTAATTTCTATCGACGATTTATCGACGGTTACTTTAGAATAACGGTACCGTTATCGAATTTAATATAAATAGTTAAAAAAAAGGACTTCGTATATCCCTAGGTACTTAATAATACTAAATAAAAAATATTTGATATTTTAAAAAAAGTATTTATATCTACCTCGATCCTAATATACTTTAACCCTAATAAAGAGATATAGGTAAAAACCGACGCCTCCGACTATATTATAATAATAATATTATTATAAAAAGATACTTAAGAATTATTATAACTAGTAGTCTTTATATTAAAAAAGATATTACTCTAAGAATATAACTATAAAATCTACGATAAAGAACTATTAACTATTATATAAATATTTAAAGAATAATATTTTAAACTAGTCGGTATATTTATTAAAGATTTAATTAAAATAATAATAAACTATAAAAATCTAGAATATTTTATAACTATAAAGTAGTTTAACCGCTAGTAAGCGCGGTAGGCGGAGTTTTTATCGGAATTTAATTTCCGTATTATATACCGGCCTAGTATATAGGGGATAAAATTTAATAATTTTATTTATAAAGTAAACGATTTACTAGAAATAAAAGATAATAATAAAAGGAAGTTCTAATATTAAACCTTATTTAAATATAAATACCTAGATTAGGAAGTTTATTTTATAATCTCTTTTATTTTTATACTCCTCGACGAAAACGAGTAAAATACCCTATATCTAGCGGTATTAATCTACGATTTAAATAAATAGGGTGGTAGTATCGATAATAATAAATTATTATTAAGGATTTGAAATAAACCTAAAGTTAAAATTAAAGACCTCGTTACTAAATCGGATATTATATAACGGATAAAGGGATTTTATAGAGACGATAATATAATTTAATATATTATAAATACGAAGTAGTTTAATTTAAAGAAAACACTTTAGGACTTAATAAAAAGTAGTATTAAATTAAAACTAGGAGACTATAAAGTTTTAAATAGAATACTATTTATAGGTAAATATCTATATATATTAAATAATCTAGAATTACGTACTAGTATTATTAAAGAACTATATAATAGTCCCTCTAGAAATTACGACGGATATTTAATTATATATAACCGATTTAATAGTTATCACTATTAACTAAGAATAATTAATAACGTCGCTCGATATATAAGAAGTTACTATATATATAAAAGAACGAAGATATACTAGGAAAGTAAATAGAGTTTATTAAAACTTCTATTAATATTAAACTACTATTTCTAGGATATTTTAATAGATTTTATTATATCTCTACTAATTTACTCCCGGTATAAACGAGTATATAAATATATTATAATTATAATTAATAGATTATCGAAGAAGAAAAAAATTTATATTATTAAACTTTATAGAGGTTAAAGTTATAATATAAGTATTTATCGAGTAAATATAGCGAGAGGAAAGATACTCTAGGACTATTATATCCGATAGAGGATTTTAATTCATATCTTATTTCTAGTAAAAACTATTACGCTGCGGAATAGGGAAGGGATTTTTAACTTTTTCGAAAATCGAGGAAGGGAATTCAAAAAATTAGGATAAATATTAATATAAAAAAAATTCCCTTCCCCAAAGAAGGGAAGGGAATAAAGTTAAAAAGACCGATTCCCTTCCTTATTCCGCAGCGTAAAAACTATATTAACGAATTAATATTAAGTTTAAACTATCTACGACTTTCTACCCCGAAATAAATAATTAAATTAAAAATATAAATACCGTATTTAAATAATACCTTCGCGCGTATATTAATTATAATTAAAATAACTAGGTAGACTTCCTACCGTTAACCGAATTCGAAGTTAATTTTAATAATACTTTATTAGGTATCGAGTTATTTTTAATTATAAAGAGGTATTTACTTTATTCGGGAACCGAATTATTAATATTTTAAAATTTAAAAGTTTTTTAAAAAATAAAAAGGGAAATAAAGCTAGTTAATAACTTTATCGAAAAAATAAATAAACTAAAGTAGTATTTATAAAAATAATTAAAATAATTATAAATACTATAAACTAAATAAGTAAATAGAAACCGCCGCTTAATATTAAAATTTAAGGAAGGGGATTTAATAATACTAGATTATAAAAATATTAAAATAATATAACCGGTCAAGTTTTTAGACTATAAAAATCTAAAGTTATTTAAAATTATTCGCGTAATTAATAATTTAGTATACGAGCTAGAATTATTTAAATCGATGAATAATATCTTCTCTATATTTTATTTATAATTATTATATATAAACGGGAGTAATCTTCTATTTAGATAATTTAACTTACTATTACCTCTAATATATATCGATATTAAAGGAGGCGACTACGAGGTAGATAAAATCTTAGAAATAAAACTAAATAATAGGAGGAAGAACTTTATAACGGGTAAAAAAAAATACCTTATATATAAAATTAAATATAAGGGATAAGACGATATATTTAAATAATAATTATATTAGGAAGTAACGGGCTACCCTAATTTAATTACTAATTTTTATTATTAATATATTAATAAGCCGGTACTCTATATATTTTTCTAGATACTAAATAACTAAGAACCCCTACTAGCTCTATTACTAATAAATTAACTTTATTATATTAAATTAAGACTATTTACTAGGATAAATATTATTATTAATAAACTAAATCTATTCGACTAAAGAGGCGGATTTATATAATAGTTATAATATTATTAATTACGTCTTTAACGAAGACTAAAAAGGGCTAGCGCTTAATACTAGTATATACTTTTCATAAAAATACTTATAAACGATAAGAATTAGTCGTAGGAGCTCCCGTTTAAAAAGGGGGGTAATATCACGATTTCGCTATACTTTTATATAATTAAATTTAATTAGGCTAGCGTGTCTTAGCCCTAGTCTAATCTCTAGTTTATAAATATTTCTATAGAACTCCTATAGTTAGAATTCTATTTAAATTATAATTCTTATATAATTCTTATATTTACTAAGTCCCTAATATAAGATTAACGATTTAGTTATATTAATAATAAAGAATTTAAAGTAAAAGCGCTTAAATAAAAAATTATCCTATAAGTTTATAAAGCCCTTTAGGATTATTAATAAAATAAAAATATAAATTTACCGCCTACTACTATTTTTTATATATAGAATCTATAATACCTTTATATATTATTATTTAAATTATATTATCTTCGCGATTATATTAATATAGCGAAATTTTTTATATAAACCCCCGAATTTATTAATAATAATAAATTATAAAAAATAGAAGAGGTAATTAATAAAATTAAAAATAAGGAAAATATTTAATATAAAGTTAAATAAACTAGTTAGGGCGAAGAATATAATTAATAATTATTAGACGAAGAGTTTATTAATATTAATAAACTAACTAAAGTCTTTAAATAAACGGGTAGTAAATATAAATATATAAATATAATTAAAAAAGTTATTTAGTTATATAAAGTAATAAAACGGACTAAACGGAGTTAATATGAAAAATAAATATTACTACTTTTATATTAATATTTATATAACGGATATTCTCTTTTATATTTATAATTTTATTATATAATTTTAGAGTATAATTAAATTCGATTTATTATTAAACTATTTATATATAATAGCGATAAGATATCGTATTTATATAAATATTTTTATTTTAAATATAGTTTATATAAATACTTAAAATATATTATTAAATAATATATTTAGGTAAATTTAACTAGCGCCGATTTAAGAAAAAAAAGAATTCGATATCGTTATTATATTATACGAAAGATTTAATTATTATCGGAATTATTAAAAGAAGATATAGTTTCTTTAATATAATTCTTAAAGATATTATTTTCCTTAAAACTCTTTAGGTCCCGTTTATATTAACGGAAACTTTTAATTTCTTTTTCGAGAATTTTATTTATCGCCTTTAATTCCTGAATATATTAATTCGCCGCTATTAATTAATTTTATAGGTTAATAATTATAGTAGAGGTTTACCTATTAATTATTATTATTTTACTATATATTTTATACTATTAAATAATTTCTTTATTTATTAATTTATATTTACGTTCTTCTTTAAGAGTCCTATTATTAATATAGATTATTTTAAAGTTTACGGTTATAGTTTATCTTAACGTAATAGTAGATTCCGTAATAATTAATATAATAAAGTATATAAGGAGGGGACGTATCTTAAATATAATTATTATTAAATTAATAAAAATAAACCCGGTAAAGGAGTTATAAAGTATAATAAACTATTATTATAATTAATATTACGTAGTCGCGCTAATAACGGACTAGTTATATTTACTAGTATATTTATAACTAGAATAAATTAATATAAATAAACTAATACTATCGGTAAATAGAATTATTTATAGAGTTAGAAGAAAACTATATATAACGATAGTATTATCTATATATTAGTTATAATACTAGAATACTATTATAGAGCTAGAATAATAATATATAAGAAAAACTAAAGAAGTTACGAAGAGAGAAAATAAATAAACGAGCGAGTTTATTTTAATAATAAACCGTCGCGCTAAATATCTTATTATTATAATATATTAATATATACCTCCGCTCCGCTACCTCGCTTTTATTAATAGATATAACTATTACTATAGTAGTTATATTATTATTAATCTCCGGGTATAATATTAGGGCTGTACTATTTATATATAGTATTTTACTATTAATATTTTTATAGTATAATAAAAGTATATAATAAGAGTAGCTATTATTATTCCGTTACTAATATTATAAATACTATAGGAATAATCTAATATACTATATTTACTATAAATACTATAAGTGTTATAAGAATAATAATATATACTATTTTACTCCGTTATTATTATATATAATAATATTATAGAGACGAAAGAAATATTATTTAATTAATTATTATTACTATATATTAGCGCTATAGGGATAACTTTATAAATATATTATTTATTTACTTCTAGTACTATTATATAATAGAGGTAGTATTACGGGAATAAATACGTTAGGGTTAAGAGTTTAAATAATAATATATTATTTTATAGAGAGGTAATTATAGACTAGTTAGGATTATTAAATAATAAATAGTATTAAACCCCGCGCGCTAAGCTCTTTAATACTCCTATAATAATATACTCCCTCTCTATAGTACTCGCCGCGAGTATATTTAATTTATAGTATAGTAGTTAGGTTAGGGTTAGAGTAGTATTAATAGAATATAAATAATAATAGTATTAGAATATAGTATAATATTTATTTTAAGCGGAGTTAATAGTTTTCGCCGTTATCGATAGAGCCGAGTTTTATCTTTTTAGTTTTATCGTTAATTTTATTCGCTTTTAATCTTTTAAGATTCTTTATAATTAATAGAGTAGTATTTAACTAGGGTAGTTAAAAAAGTAATTTAATCGAGAAACTATTATCGGTATTAAAAATCTTAGTTAGGGGTAGGGTAGTAGATTCTATTTAAATTATTAATATAGTAGAGTAACTAAATTCTATCTTATATTAAAAAACTCGCTTCGACGTAGTGAAGAATTTATTAATCTCTTTTTATATTACCGCTCTACGGTCCTAGGTTTTATATATTATTATTTTTATACGGAGTCTTTTCTTTTTAAATACTTCGACTATAATATCTACCGTAACGTCGTTATCTTTAAATAAATTAATTATATTTTTTAATTTATTTATTATAGCCGTTATTTCTACCTCGTAATATTAGATTATATAATCGAGGCTTTCGTTAGTTAGTATTAGGTATATTATCTTCTCTTTTACCATTAATATTATATCCTAATATATTAGGCTAGAGGGGTACGTAGGTTTTTTTATTATAATTTCTACGACTTCTTCTTTATTATTAGATAGCTCCTAGCGCTAGATAAAGTTTATAATTAATATAATAAGGTCGGCGGGGTCTTCTAGTATAATAGTATTTTTTATAATAATATTTTATATATTCTTTATAACGGTATCCTTTTAGGTTAATACGGATATCTTTTTCTTTTTATTTATTAAGGGGAGTTAAAGTAATAAGATATATTATAAAGAGATATTTTCTATTATATATTATAAAGAGATAGTTTCTAACTATAAAATATATTATAAAGAGGTAGCTCCCGTTATTAATATAATACCTTTAATTAAAGAGGCTTTATTAATAGTATTTAGATTAACGCGTATATTTATTTTTACTTCGAAAGAGAAGGTACCTCTACTTTATATTAATTCGGGGAAGTTTCCGTAAAAAACTTACTCTTTATAATTAATAACGCGATTATTAATTAACTAGGCGTTTTTATAGTTTATATAATTTAGGCTACTTTTATAGGGTTCTTTATTAATATTAAAGTCTAGTAACTAGTTTACGGACCGAAATCGTTTAAAAAACTAAACTTTATAACTAATTCGAGCGCTACGTCGTATAATTTAATTTAGTATAAAAGGATAATACTCTTTATCTCTACGTTAAAGGCGACTAAATCCGCGTTAAACGTATTAATATTCTAGTATATTTTAGTTATTATTACCTTATTAGGGTTCTAGTAAAAACAATCTTTATAATTATTACTAACTATTACGCCGGGCTATTATTTATATTTATCCTTATTAATATTTATAGTTATTTAATTATTAATCTTTCCACTATTCTTATTTACTATTTTCTAGTATATTATAAGAATCTAGATCTTTATATCTTTTACGCTAGCGAGGAACTCGAGGTCCGAGTTAGTATTAATTAAAAGGGTAAAGTAGTAGTATAGTATATAAAGGAATCTTTAATTAAAATAGTCGAAAACCGCGTTATAAGGGTTAGCGAGATAGAAAGGGTAAATATAATAAAGAATTATTCTAAATTAGAGATTAAAGAATTAATAAAGTAAATAAGTAATTTAAAAAAGATATATACCTAAAATTAAATTCTAGATTCGTTTCGTTATAATTATAACTAGTTAATTTATAGTTATTTTATATTCGTATAAATAACGCCTTTAGATTTATTTTAAAAAGATATTAATTTTAGTCTATAGTAACGGCGCCTTAGTATTTAATATAAAGGAATTATTAATATTTATTATATAGGTTAATATTAAATAGAGAGGGTATTAAAAAATAAAGTAAAAATAAATAGAAATAAAAGTAGAAATAGGAACGGTACGATTTAATCTACACTAGTAGTGAATGTTTTTTATTTATATTATTGACTTTACTCTTTAATATCTTAATATAAATTTAGAGGGCTCGAGGAGGTAGATATAGAAAACTAAATAGATTTTATAAATATTAGGGAGCTTTAAGCGGTATATTTATAAATTTATATAGAAAATAATTTTAAACGGGCCTAATTTCTTATTATCGAGTTTTTTATTAAAACGGTCTATTTTTAGATTTATAGTCTTAAATATAATAAAGTTGCCTACCTCGAACTCGATTCTTTTATAATTTTAATTATAGTATTTAATTTATTTATTTTAGGCTTTAGAAATTCGTACTAAAATTTTATATTATAATATTACGATTTCTTATATAATTTCTTTTACGTTAATTAAGAAGTACTTCTTTATATAGAAATATAGTTAGAATAATATAAAGTCGTAGCCGCTATTTATTTTAAATAAGGAGTATTTAATTATTAAATAATAAAATATATTATATATATATTCTATTAAAGAGAGGTAATCTACTTAATTATTTTATAAATAATTAATAAAGTATCTTAAATATTATTCTAGTATTTAATTCTAGTATTTAATTTATTTATCCGTTTAGGGGTAGAAGTTAATAAAGAATTTATAATTAATCTCTAATTTAGTAAAGAGTATTCTTTAGAAACTAGAGGTAAATAGTACTCTACGGTTATTATAAATTCTCTCTAGTATATTATAATAACTAATTACTATTTTAATAAAGAGGTATACGAATTATCTAGAGTCTATATCTTTAATATATAATATATAATAAGTTATTTTTATTAGTTTATTAATTATAATTATAATATAATCCGATTTATCGTTATTTCTATATACCGAAGACCGTAGTAAATCGGTAACGAAGTTAACGGTAATATTTAATTATATTTTAATCAATACCGGTAATAATAATAATTCTCTATACTCGGCGTAATAATTAGGTTTAATTCGGTTATATATTTCGTAGGTTTTAATATAATTTATTATTTAGTTAAGTAGTCCGGGCTAGAAAAACTAGCGAGTTATAATTATTATAATTTTATCCCTAGCGAAGTATCCCGCGATCGGGTTATTATAGAAGGTTTAAAGAATTTAAAATCGGAGACTTTTTAGAATATATAAACGCGATTCTTTATAATAAAAAAGCCCGTTTTTTTAAAAGAAATATTTATTATCTTTAATATTATTATTCTTTAATACCTTTTTAATATCGTCGATTAAGATATAAAATAAAAATTTTTCCTCTCCTTCTATTATATATATTTATAGGTCGGTATAAATATTAAATACTATTTTACGGACTTCGCCTAGGGTTATTATTACGAGTTTAAAAAACGAGGTTATTATATAACTCTCGCCGGGTAGGTAATCCTAGTAATTTAGGTATTTATTAAAGCCGTTTACGGGGTTCTTTTTTCTTATATAATATTTTATTATAAAGTTAAACCCTATAAGGAATTCTATTTAATAAATTTAATATTATATAAATAGTTTAGTTCCTAGGAAATAACGGAGGTTATTATAATTTATAATAATTTTAACGATTTTTTAGGATTCTTTAAAGTAATACTTTTATATATAGAATCTTTCTAAAATAACTAGGAGTTCTTTATTATATATAGTATAATTCCTTTTTAATAATTTTAACTTTCTAGAGTAGAAAGCGATTAGGTATTAATAAAAATCGTTATACTTTTATAAAAAAATCGCTACGATAACGAATTTATTAGTATTTATCTCTATACGAATTTTTTTAGAGTAGTCGAACTAGACTAGGAGTAGTATACCTAGGAATATTTTTCGGAGTTCGTCGAAATTATTCTAGGCGTTTTTATTCTACTCGAAGGAGATATATTTAATAAAATCCGTTATAAAGATTATAATCTTATTATAATTTTAAATAAAATATCTATAAAAGTTATAAAATCCTAGGAAGGATTATATATTTTTAATATAATATAATATAGGCTAATCTTGGATTATAGTAATTTTATTAATATCTATTATTATACTATCTTAGAATATAATAAATCCGAGGTATTTAACGATTGTTTATTCGAATATATACTTTTTTAATTTAGTATATAACCCTATACTACGGAGGTATTTAAGGATTTATTTAACGTAGTTTTTATACTCTACGGGGTCCTCCGAATAAACGAGGATATTATCGAGATAAACGATAATAAATTTATCTAAGAGGTCCGATATAACTTTATTAATATAAAACTAGAAGGTTAAGGGTAAATTCGTTATATTAAAGAATATAACTTAATATTCGAATAATCTGTATTTAGTACGGAAAGCGGTTATTTATTCGTCTCCCTTCTAGATATAAAGGAGGTATTACGATCCTTAGGTCGTAATAGATACTACGCCTACTATAATATTAATAAACATACTTACTATATTTATACTAATAAGTATCGCGAGTAAGGTATATTTACTATATTTATAATCGCGAGTATATAGAGTATATTACTCTTAATATAATTTCCTTTTATTATATAAACTATATATTTCTCTAGTAGATAGGAGCTTTATATTTAACTTCTTTTAAGACTTTTAATTATAGATTCTAAATATAAACGTTTATTAAATTATTAATTAATTTTATTAAATTTATTTAATTTTATTTTATATTAATATAAAGCTTATTATTCTTTAATCCTTAATACTCTTTTTTACGAGTACTAACCTAGGTCCTATTAAAGTTATATTATAATATAGAACGGAGAGCCTTAATACTTTAAGTACTTTTAGGATAAATATCTTAAGATTAATAAAAACCCTAACCCTAAATACTTAAAACGGTATTAAAAGACGTAATATTATAGAAGAAAGGGACCGTATTAAAGTTACCCGATTAAATTATTACTATAGAGAGCGCGAGAAGTTTAACGACTAGTTATTATAACTTTAACTATTCTTCGTATTTAATAAGAATATTATACTAGTTATAAAATAAATAATCTTTATTATAATTTATATAAGAGGTAATATTTAGAAATAGGTTAAACTATTCTTAAAGCGCTATATAAAAGTAGTATATAATACCGATAATTTATTAATAAAGTTTTAGATAAAGAACTTCTTTAAATTTAAAGCCGAGATTTATTATATATTTAGATTATCTAACGAAAGTAGTATAATAATTCGTATTATTTAATACTTAATATAACGAAGGTCTACGTCCGATTACTCGGTATAATTTTAATATTATATAATATTTACGGACTAAGACGATACTACTTTTATAATAATATATCGACGAGGATTAAAAGATAATATAAAAAATAAATTTATATAAGTAGGAGCCGCTATAGAGGACCTCGATATATTTATAAAATAAATAATTAAAATTAATAATAAACTATATAAACGTATAATAAAGAAATATTATAACGGAGGAGTTAACGGATAAAAATATTTAAGAGTTTATAATAATAAATATAATTCGGCTAGCCGTTACTACTATAAGAAATTTAACCCGTATAATTATATATTAATAAAACTCGATTTTATTAAAAGGGGACCTATAAAAGAATTTTAGAAAAGAGATAAATAGTAATAAAGGGGTAAAAAAATAATAAATTACTATAACTATAATAAGTCGGGCCATATTACTAGGAATTATTATTCGAAAAATATAATAAATCGATAATAATTAAATATATTTAAGAAAGAGATATTAAATAGCGTAGCCGGGTCCCCTAAAGATTTAATATAAAATAATTCTACTTTTAATAATTTATTTAAGAAGTAAAGGGAGATTAAAGAAAAAATCGCCTAAAGAATTCGAGAGCTCGAAAAACTAGATAATAATAATAATAAAACTCTAAAGGAAGATTTAGAGGAAAGATAAAAATAAAAATAAAGTATAATAAATTCTAAAGGATAACTTTAGGTAATAAGTTACCTCGATAACTCTAAAATTTAATTTATCGTATTAAAAGAAGAACCCGAAGATAAGAAGAAAGAGAAAAGATAAATCTCTAAAATTAATTATACCTATAATAAATATTACCCGGGATATAAAGAGATATATTAGTTAGTATATATAAACGAATATTATAAATATTATTATAATAGTTTAGGAGAGCGAAAGTATATCGTAAAACTAGGATATAATTATAGTTAATAGAATAACTACGCTAAAGATAATTACCCGTAGTATTTAATTAAGAAAAGGGAGAACTAAGTTTTCTTAGGTTATAATAAAAAATAGTAGTTATAATTATAAAACTAGATAGGATATAGTAAAAAGACAGAATATTATAATTAGGACGAATAATACTATTATTTAACCGAAGATTATAAAAGGTATTTTAAATCTAAAGAGTACTACGGATTTCTATTTTCATCGGGAAAAGATTAGTCCCTTATATTAAAGAGAAATATAAAGAGATTAATATATTAATTTTAAAATAATATTTATATTTAACTTAATACGATATATATATATAAATACCGGTAAGAGTTAACGGATATAAAATCGTTATAATAATAGATTTAGGAGTAATTAATAACTTTATATCTCGAATAATAATTTAGGTAACTAACCTATTAACTTAAGAAAAAAAGAAATAATATAAACTTTAGTTAACCGACGGGTCGAAGTTATTAATAAGGAGAGTAAATAAAGAAATATTCTTATTATTAATTATTATTTAACGCTACTATAAGGAAATTACCTTCGATATAATAAAAATAACTATTTATTATATTATTCTAGGAATACCTTAGTTAAAGAAATATAATCTAATAATAAATTAAATAAGAGGAGTACTTATATTTCCGTATACTAAAGATATTATTAATATAATACTTATATACTTATAAAGGATAGTTATAAATAAAAAGTTAAACCGTAGCCCGGTCGAAACCTATAGTACTTTATCTTTATATAAGAATAACCTCGTATAAGGATTCGATTCGATATATATTAATTAAAGAGGTTAGTAGGGCGAATAAATTAAATTTTCTAAAGATAAAAATAAACCTCTTAATATCCCTAAAGAGTATTAATAATAAAAGTATCTTTTTTAAAAAAAGATAACTATAAAAGTATTACCTAAATATTAGTTATAGGATTATAAAATCGAACTCGAATTTAATAAAACGCCGATATTTAAACCTATTTATACTTTATTAGAAAAAAAACTCGGAGTATTTTACGGGTATATTAATAAAAATTTTAAAAAAGAATTTATTCGAGAATTTAAATTACTAGTAGGTTATTTAATCCTCTTTATAATAAAGAAAGATAAAAGTCTACGACTTTATATAAATTATCGGAAGTTAAATAATATTATAGTAAAGAATCGGTACCCTTTATTAAATATTAGCGAGTTATAAGATCGGTTTATAATAATAAAAATCTTTATATAACTAGATCTTCGAGGCGCGTATAACCTAATTCGAATAAAAAAAGGCGAGGAGTAGAAGATTATTTTCAGAATTAAATATAATTATTACGAATACCTAGTAATACCCTTCGGATTTATTAATATACTAATAACCTATTAAGTATTAATTAATAATATTATATAAATATGCCTAAATATAACGGTAATTATATATTTTAATAATATCTTAATTTACTCTACTAATAAAGAAGAATATATTTAATATATATAAGATATCCTAATTTATTTATTACTAACTAGACTTCTTTTTAAACTAGAGAAATATAAGTTTTATAAAGAATTAATTAAATTCCTTAGATTTATAGTTAATATTAAAGGTGTTTATATAAGCCCTAAAAAGATTAAGAGTATTAAGGAATAATTTATATTATATAATATTAAGATAGTATAAAGTTTCTTAGGATTTACGAACTTTAATAGAAGGTTTATTAAAAACTATTCTAAAAAGACCTTACTACTAACGGATATTATAAAGAAAAATATTACTTTCTAATAAAAGAAAGAATAATAACGATTTTTTAAAATATTTAAAAAGACTTATAAGAAACCGCTGGTATTATATTCCTTTTAAAATAACGAACTAGCTCGAATCGAAACCGACGCTTTAGATTTAATAATAAATACTTATATACTCTAATAAAGAGATAATAAATAATACCCTATTATATATTATTCTAGAAAAATATTATTAATAGAATAGAACTACGATATCTATAATAAGGAATTACTAGTAGTAGTATCCGTATTAGAATAATAACGGGTATATATAGAAAGCTACTTAGACCTTACTATTTTTATAAACTATAAAAATCTTCTTAACTTTATAATAATAAAATAATTAAACCGGAGATAAATTAGATAATTAGAATTATTAGGATAATATAAATTTAAGATCTTCTATACCTTAGGAAAGAATAATAATCGCGCCGATATATTTAATAAGCGAGAGGACTATATAGAAGATAAAGACGTAGTAATATAACTAGTCCTTACTTAGTAATAAAATAGATCGCTAGTTCTAATATAATAAATAATAACGACGTTTTATATCTTTATTCCCGGAATTATAAATAGTATCCGGAAGGAATATGAAAACGATATTTTAACTACTATACTAAGAAATTAATAACTATAAACTAAACTATTAGAGTATAATAAAAAAACATACCTTCCTAAAAGATATCTTAAAGAAATTATTCGTAATTATTATAATAATTTAGTTTAAGAATACCCTAGAGTTACTAAAATTATAGAATTTATCTATAAAGAATATAACGCGCTAGGACTAAAGTCGCACGTCGAGAAATATATTAAAGAATATATCGAATACTAATAAAATAAATCTATAAAATATATTAAATATAGTTAAATCTAATTCGCCCTAGTACTAGAAATATTATAAGACGATATTATAATAGATTTCGTTATTAAATTACTAAAATTAAAGGACTTAATTACTTTAGAAATCTTTAACTTAATAATAATAATTTATAATAAACTTAATAAATACACTATAATAATATTTATTAAAAAAATTTATAAGGCCGAATAAATCGTCTTTATACTACTAGATCGATTTATTAGAGATTATAAAATACCTAGGTCGATTACCTCTAACCGAGATAAATAGTTTATATCTAATTATTAGAAGATACTAATTAATACTATCGGAATTAAATTACGAATATCGACCGTATATTACCTATAGACGGATAGGTAGATAAAGCGGATAAACTAAATAATAAAGATATATTTATAATATTACGTAAATAAGAAATAAAATAATTAGGTAAAACTTCTACCTATAACGTAACTAACGTTTAATAACGGGTAATTTAATATAATAAAACTTATACTATTCTTCATAAACTATAATAGATATATTAATATATTTCTAGACCCGAAATAGGGACCTAACGTATATAGGGCGCTAGTTTATATAATTAATATAAAGATATTATATAAGGAAATATAAACTTAAATCGAATCGACGAATACTCGAATAAAATTAATAGTAGATAAATATCGAAAAGAGTATCTTTAATTAAAAGAGGGGGATAAAGTATACTTTTTAATAAAAATATAATAAATAAAAGATTAAATAAGAAACTAGACTATATTAAAATCGGATTATTTTCGATTAAAAAGAGTAAAGGATTAATTATTTATAAACTAAATCTTCTAACCGACGTTAAAATATATTTAATATTTTATATCTTTTAATTAAAGCTAGCGGACTTTAAAATACTTTTATAAAATACTTTTTATTTCTAAATTAAAGAAGAAATAAAGTTCGAGGTAAAAAGGATTTTAGATAAAGAAAATTAAAACTACCTCGTTAAATAAAAAGGATATAATAAAATAAAGAATATATAGAAGCCTAGTATTAATTTTATAAATTATTAATAACTCCTCCGGGAGTTCTATTAAAGTTATAAAGAGAATAAATAATACCTAACTAATTAAAGTTAGCGGGTATTTAAAACTACTTAAAAGAAATATTAAACGGGAGGTCGCTAAACGATATCTTCATAACCTTAATAATTTATTACTCGTCCTCTTCTAGTTTTATAATATTTCTTTACTCGGTAATTACTAGTCTTTCCTCTTTATCTTCTAGGTATTTAAATTATTATTTAAAATAATTTATTTAAGTATACTACTCGGTTAATTAAATATAAACTTCGCGGACTTTCTTTTATATTTATAAATATTTATTACGAATTCTCCTTAATATTAATAAAGAAATAACGAGATCGTAATCTCGTCTTAAGTAAATATATTTTATATATTTCTCTAATAACTCCCCGATAAAGTACGCCTTCGATCCTTTTATATAATTTTAATACGGATATATTACGGCGTTAATATCTCTTAAATTATTTAATAATTCCTTTTAACGGGATATTAAATTACGAAGGTTAACTTTATAAAATAATATAATAACGAAATTAGGAAACTTTTAGGACTAAAGCTTAATAGGAGAAAGAATAATATTATAATCTTTAAATTATAATAAATACTACGCCTACTACGATACTAGTAGGTATATTTACTATATTTATACTAGTAAATATCGCGAGTAAAGTATACTTATTATATTTATAATCGCGAGTATATAGAGTATATTACTCTTAGTATAATTTCCTTCTATTATATAAATTATATATTTCTTTAATAGATAAAAGCTTCGTATTTAATTTCCCTTAAAACTTTTAATTATAAATTTTAAATATAAATATTTATTAAACTATTAATTAAGTTTATTAAATTTATCTAGTTTTATTTTATATTAATACGATGCCTACTATCCTTTAATTCTTAATACTCCTCTCTACGAGTACTAACCTAGGTCCTATCGACGTTATACTATAGTATTAAACGGAGAGCCTTAACAGGAGGTTATAAGCGCCTTTAAAGTTAATTTTTATAAATTATTATATCTTTCCTAAACGGTCTAGGATAAGGTTAATAAAGAGAATAAAGTATTTATCTTTAATAATAATAATATCAAGGCCTCGGTAGTTTATATAAAATTATAGTCCGTTATCTTTTTTCTTAACGAATAATATAGGTACCCTAGTTAGGGATTTAAACTATTTAATAAACTTATTTTATAAATTCTAATCGATATAGTCTTTAAATATTTTAAATTTAGTCTTTATTAAATTATATTATAGTTTAAAAGAGGGCGTCTTATTTAATTCTAAATTAATTATATAATCTAACTCTTTATAATATAGAAGTAGTATTTCTCTAATAGTTTCATTAAAGACGTCCGCGTAATCTTTATAAATTTATAGGAGTATAACGATTATAGAGATATTATTCTTTTTAGGGTCTAGAAAATATATTTAAATAAATTAATAATTTATTTTTATTTCGTTAGCGAAGTCTAAGGGCTAGAGTATTTTAATATTTTTAAAAATCTTTATTTTTTTTATCTTCTAGTTAATAAAAGAGTTAATTATTTATAATTATAATAAACCTAAAATAATCCGATCTTTTGTATTAATAACTCTAAAAAGGTACTTTATAGGTATATTATTATTAATTTTAATATATAATATTAATTTATAGTACCTAGGGTATTTATAATAATATAAAAGTAAATATAAAACCTTAGTAGGAAAATGATCTTTATATTCAAATAATAGAATTAATCTCTAAAGAGTTAAAGCGAGGGCTCCGAGCCTCCTATTTCTAAAAGGGCTTTGGAGTAACGGAAACTATAATATAATACTATAATATAAATAGTATAACTACGCCGTATACTCCCTCCTAGGGATTTATATATTATATTTAATAATTATTATAAAGTTAGTTTTAATATAATATAATAATTACCTCCCCTTCTAGGGGTTTCGCCCTCGAAACTAATAAATATTAATTTAACGCTTCGATATTTTCTATAAAAGAGTATAATAGGGGAGAGTCTAAACTAAATAAAACGTATATATAATACCTACGCCTCCTATCTAATTTTATTAATCTTTTAGTTTTATAATAATAATATATTAAAGAAAAACCTTTAAATCTAATAAGAAAAAGGGAGGGAAATAAATTATATTTTAAAATTAATAATACGTCGCGTATAGTTTATAATCGGCGTAGTTATATAGTTATAAATCGTAATAAGTATTCGATAAAAACTTTAAAATCTTAAAGGAAAAATAAGAGAATGAATATTATAATCGCCGTTAAAAATTATAAACCTTTATTATTAGTAAGGCTTTAACGATATCGGTAGTAAAATAAATTATTTTACCTTATTATTTAAGAAGAACTCTAGTTATAGGAGTAAATATATACGGGTAATAATCTTAACGTAGGTATAAAGCCTTCGTTAATCTTTAAGTTTTTCTTCTTTTATAATATCCTATTATCTTCTATATATATAAACTCCTATATATTATTACCGAAAGTTATAGTATATTTAAACTTTTATTAATTTATAATAATCTCGGCCGTATCTTTAAACTCTTTTTTTAAGATTATAAATATTATATATATATTCCGTAGGTAAGACTAGAGTTAATATATTATAATTTAAATAAATCTTTCTTTTCTTCTTTTAAATTCTTTCTTTAATTTTATAATTATTAAAATAAATAAATAACTTATTTTATCTTTAAATAAAGTATTTATTTATATTTCGAAAGAATTAATATTATTGTAATATTTATTTTATTTTTAAATTATTAATTTTAAACTTTATTTTATTAGCGATATATATATAACTAAATTACTTTAATATTTAATATATTAATTTAATCTCTACGGTATATAATATTAATAATAATATTTAAATATTTAATATATTCTTAACTCTCGCTCTTTATAAAATAACCGCCCGCTTTATTTTTACCCCGCCTTTATCCGTATTTTTATACTTACGTTACTTTAAGCGGATAAACCTAAATAATTATATCCTATATAATAAAATATTATATATAAAATATATTTATTATATAAAGAATAAGTATTTATATAATCCTATATATCGCTAGTATTCCGAAACTAGATTATATTAATTATCGGCAAGTCCGGAAACCCCGATTTTTACGTATTTTATACCGAAATTATATAAAATACTAGAAATGCGTATCTGCTCATGTCCCGCATTCTAAGTACATTATATACCGATTAAGTAGCGATATTGCACCGATTTAGCAACTTTTTTTTTTCTTTTTTTTGAACTTTAACTTTTTATAGTATCTAGACTAGGGCCCCTATATAGGAATATAAATATCTTACTAAATCTATTTTTAGCCTAGATTCCGAATTTTTAATTAGATTTTTACTAGCGTTACCCTATAGGGCTATAAAGCTACTTTTAG